>WASW01064805.1_pt1 | contig 24855 bp, 22 predicted proteins | sample 5698521 | NCBI WGS metagenome assembly WASW01 (sample SAMN11175560, study PRJNA528189) | sponge metagenome | isolation source: marine sponge | host: Leucetta | place: Antarctica: Western Antarctic Peninsula, King George Island | collected 2013-01
GCGCCTGTGCCAATGATTCCGCTCAATGTTCCTGAGGCCACCCCAGCCAATAGAACAAAGACATACCCGGTCATATGATGCCGTAGGCAACCGCCAGCAAAAATACGCCCAAAATCACACGATAAAGCACAAATGGTGTGAATGATGCGCGCTTCAACCACGCCATCATGATCGCTATGGCGATCAGTGCAAATACGAATGACAGACCTGCTGCGATAAATACATCTGAGGCTAATTCGGCATTTCCGCTTTCATAGAGATCGATACCGCTGAGCGTACCCGCTGCAATGATCGTTGGGATCGACAGCAACAACGAGAATCGCGCCGCGTCCACGCGTTCCATCCCAATGAAACGCGCCGCAGTCATTGTAATGCCAGACCGGCTGGTTCCTGGAATTAATGCCAGACATTGTGCAGCGCCAATAAACAACACATCTAGAATCCCTAGATGTTCAATCCGTCGCACCGTCATACCAACTTGATCAGATATCCATAACAAAATGCCAAATCCGAGTGTTGCCCAGGCGATGACTTCCAGACTTCTGAACATACCAGGGAAATAATGATGTATCGCATACCCGGCACCGACGACAGGAATCGTCCCAATAACAAGCAAACTAAATAATCTTGCGCCAGGGGCCGAACGGCCACCCATAAACATTAGAACTCCGCCTATCATAGAGCCAACATCACGGTATAAATAAACAAGAACAGCGAACAGCGTTCCAACGTGGACGGCAACATCCATGATCAGCCCCTGGTCAGGCCAACCTAAAAATTCCGGGACCAAAACAAGATGGCCCGACGAACTTATCGGCAAAAATTCCGTTAGCCCCTGAACAGCGGCTAAAATAACAAGATGTAGGATCGGCATGGACACCCCTAACAAGGCCTTGTGACAAATACCGCGATTGCGGTGCTCTGCCAATCATCAAATTAGTCCTATATTGTGACTAATTACGCTTACATACGTCACGCTTACCCAAATTTACGACGAAATAAATATCTTTATTGCGCAAACTTCCAAAAATTAGTAAAATATACTGACCTAATGACCGTGATCCGTTACTCAACAACACTTTGCAACTATCATTCTGCAAGATTTTAGTGAGGTATCGAAGATCACAGCGCGGTAAAAACAGTGTTTCGGAGGGATTCCTATGCCAGATCGCATGCAACAATTCATAAATATTGATGGCGCGATGCCTGATAAACGCAATGCCGATACACGCCGCGAAGATTTCGATGAAATTTATGACGAATACAGTGCCGAAGGTGCTGTCGAACAAGCGTCACGTTGTGAGCAGTGCGGTATTCCCTACTGCCAGATTCATTGCCCGTTGCAAAATAATATCCCAGATTGGCTCAGACTTGCCACCGAAGGCCGCCTTCAAGAAGCCTATGAAATTTCGCAAGCGACCAATACATTTCCTGAAGTGTGCGGACGCATCTGTCCACAAGACCGACTTTGTGAAGGCTCATGTGTACTTGAGCAATCTCGCCACGGCACTGTGACGATTGGTGCTGTTGAGAAATATATTACTGACACCGCGTGGAAAGAAGGTTGGGTTAAAGCCCCAGTGGCCAGCGCTGAACTTGGACAATCTGTCGGCATCATTGGTGGCGGCCCAGCAGGCCTCGCGGCTGCGGAGCGCCTTCGTACGATAGGATATCAGGTCCATGTCTACGATCGGTATGATCGTATGGGCGGCTTAATGATTTACGGCATACCAAACTTCAAGCTTGAGAAAGATATAGTTGAACGCCGCACTAAATTATTGGCAGACGGTGGCATTATTTATCATCACGAATTTGAAGTCGGGCGCGATGCGTCTCTTGCCGACCTGAGGGAAAAGCACGATGCCATTTTAATCGCAACGGGCGTTTACAAGGCACGCGAACTACCGGCACCAGGCTCCGGCTTGAAAAACATATTTGCTGCGATGGATTTTTTGACCGCTTCAAATCGTAAAGGCCTTGGCGATGCTGTACCAATGTTTGACGACGGCACCTTGAACGCGAACGGCAAAAACATTGTTGTTATTGGCGGTGGAGACACCGCGATGGATTGCGTGCGAACTGCCGTGCGCCAAGGTGCGAAAACAGTCAAATGCTTGTATCGGCGCGACCGCGCTAACATGCCAGGTTCACAGCGAGAAGTCTCAAACGCTGAAGAAGAAGGCGTCGAGTTTGTCTGGCTATCCGCACCTGAAGCTTTCCATGGGAAAGATCACGTTGAAGCGGTGCAAGCACATCGCATGCATTTGGGCATTGCTGACATCACCGGTCGCCAAACGCCTGAACCTATCCCAGATTCAAGCTTTAATCTGGACGCTGACATTGCGATCAAAGCGCTCGGCTTCGATCCAGAAGACCTGCCAACGTTGTTCAATACGCCCGAACTTGGCGTCAGCAAGTGGGGCACAATCAACGTTCAAGAGCCAAACAAAATGACAAACCTCGAGGGTGTCTTCGCCGCAGGCGATATTTACCGCGGTGCGTCCCTTGTTGTTTGGGCCATCAAAGACGGTCGCGATGCCGCTGACGGCATTCATCAGTATATCCAATCCAGCGCCCAGCGCGCTGACGCAGCTTAAGGGAGTGCGCCATGAGCAATGACATCAAAGAATCAGGCACGCAGTTTATAGAAAACTGGCAGCGAAACGCAGATCATCTCGAACAAACAGGGATGTACGATCCAGCTGAAGAGCATGCCTCATGCGGCGTAGGCATGATTGCTGCGATGGATGGCACACCAAGCCGGCGTATCGTTGAAGCTGGAATTGAAGCCCTTAAGAAAATCTGGCATCGCGGCGCTGTAGATGCGGACGGCAAGACCGGCGATGGCGCGGGTATCCATGTCCAAATCCCTTGGGAATTCGTTAAAGAGCATATTCGCCACACTGGCCATGAACCGGGTGATTCAAAAATTGCTGTCGGCATGATCTTTCTACCAAAGGCCGACCTTGGTGCGCAGGAAGTTTGCCGGAGCATTGTTGAGACAGAAGTCCTCCGCGCTGGATACAGCATTTATGGCTGGCGACAAGTCCCGATCAACGTTGAAGTCATCGGCGAGAAGGCCAACGCCTCCCGTCCTGAGATTGAGCAAATCATGCTCTCAACAAGCCCTGACGTAACTTATGAAGACCTTGAGCGTGATCTCTATGTTGTCCGCCGCCGCATTGAGCAGCAGGTCCTGGGCGAGCACATTAATGATTTTTACATTTGTTCTTTGAGCTGTCGTTCTGTTGTCTACAAAGGAATGTTTCTGGCCGAGCAACTGACATCGTTCTATCCAGATTTGCTGGACGAACGTTTCATCTCAAACTTTGCAATCTATCACCAACGTTATTCGACGAACACGTTCCCGACGTGGCGTCTTGCGCAACCATTTCGGATGCTCGCACACAATGGTGAGATCAATACGCTGACCGGCAATGTCAAATTGATGCAAGCGCACGAGCCCAAAATGGCATCGCCTTTATTTGGCGACAACATTGAGGACTTAAAACCTATCATTCCAACGCGAAGTTCTGACTCAGAAGCACTCGACAGTGTGTTTGAACTTTTATGTCGCGCCGGACGACCTGCACCGATGGTCAAGGCAATGACGATCCCTGAATCCGTTGCCCAGAATAAAACGATGTCTCCTGAACACGAGGCTTTGTTCACCTATTGTAATGCTGTGCTTGAGCCTTGGGACGGACCAGCAGCGATCTGTGCACACGACGGACGTTGGGTCATCGCGGGTCTGGACCGTAACGGCCTTCGCCCGATGCGATTTGTGACGACGAAAGACGGTTTATTGGTTGTCGGGTCAGAAGCTGGAATGGTCGAGATCCCCGAGAGTGACATTACTGAAAAAGGTCGCTTAGGGCCTGGTGGGATGATCGGCATCGACCTGGAAGAGGGTAAATTCTATCACGACAATGAAATCAAATCACTGATCGCCAAGCGGGGTGATTTTGCCAAATGGGTTGAGCGCACTGAAATCCTGGACGAACTGATAAAAGCTGATGACGTCAAAGGCAGCCGCTTAACACCTGAAGACTTACGTCGTCGCCAGCATTGCTTTGGCCTGAGCATGGAAGACATGGAGATGATCCTCCAGCCCATGATTGAAGGTGGGAAAGAAGCTACAGGCTCAATGGGCGATGATGCGCCACTGGCTGTCCTTTCGGATCGCCATCGCGGCATGCATCATTTCTTTCGCCAAGCCTTTAGTCAGGTAACGAATCCGCCAATCGACAGTTTACGCGAACGTCGTGTCATGAGCTTAAAGACGCGTTTGGGGAATCTCGGCAATATCCTCGAGGAAGAGCCAACCCAGTGCGATCTTTTGCAATTGGAAAGCCCCGTCCTCAGCAATACGGCGTTCGAAGCCATGAAGAGGTATATGGGCGACACAGCGGCGGAAGTTGACTGTACGTTCATTCCGGACGGTTCAGGCGCATTGACTGAAGCTTTGATCCGTATCCGTCAAGAGGCCGAAGCCGCTGTCCGTGCGGGCAAGACACACCTTGTATTGTCCGATATGAACACGTGCAAGGACCGCGCGCCCGTGCCAATGATCCTGGCAGCAGGTGGCGTACACACGCATTTGGTTCGCGAAGAATTACGCACTTTCACATCTATTAATGTGCGGTCGTCAGAATGTCTCGACGTCCACTATTTCGCTGTTCTAATTGGTGTCGGATCAACGACCGTAAATGCGTATCTCGCTGAAGAAGCGATCTATGATCGCCAGCGGCGCGGCCTACTGGGTGACATCAGCGTCGAAACTGCTGTCGAAAATTTCAAGACCGCTATTGATCAGGGCTTACTCAAGATTATGTCTAAGATGGGTATTGGTGTCTTGAGTTCTTACCGGGGCGGCTACTGTTTTGAAGCCGTTGGCTTATCACGCGCCCTTGTCGCAGAGTTTTTCCCAGGCATGTCGTCGCGTATTTCAGGCATTGGCTTATCTGGCATTAAAAAGAATATTGCCGCGATGCATGAAGATGCATACCGCGCTGACGCGATTCCGCTTCCGGTTGGGGGCTTCTATAAGTTCCGTGCTGGCGGCGAACGGCATGGTCATGACGGCAAGTTGATCCACATTTTACAATCCGCGGTCGGCACTGAGTCCTATACGCTCTATAAAAAATATGCCGAAGGTGTTCAGTCTCGCGCGCCTATCTATTTACGCGACCTGCTTGATTTTAAACCTGATCGCAAAAGCATCACTGTCGAACGCGTTCAAAGTGTTACTGAAATCAGAAAGCGCTTGGTAGCTCCTGGAATTTCACTGGGCGCACTAAGCGTTGAAGCGCATGAAACATTATCTATCGCGATGAACCGGATCGGTGCAAAATCTGACTCCGGCGAAGGTGGCGAGGATCCTGCACGATTCCAGCCACGTCCAAACGGCGACAACCCATCAAGCGCTATCAAGCAGATTGCGTCCGGTCGCTTTGGCGTTACAGCTGAATACTTAAACAACTGCCGCGAGATCGAAATCAAGATTGCACAAGGTGCAAAACCTGGCGAAGGCGGGCAACTGCCTGGCTTCAAGGTGACATCAATGATCGCTAAGTTACGTCATGCAACAGAAGGTTTGACGTTGATCAGTCCGCCGCCACACCACGACATTTACTCAATCGAAGATCTCGCGCAGCTGATCTATGATTTAAAACAGATCAATCCTGATGCAAGCGTCTGCGTGAAGCTTGTTGCCCGCTCCGGTGTCGGCACCATCGCTGCCGGTGTCGCCAAAGCAAAGGCCGATGTCATTTTGATTTCGGGACATGATGGCGGTACAGGTGCGAGCCCGCAAAGCTCAATTAAGTACGCGGGAATTCCATGGGAAATGGGGCTTTCTGAAGCCAACCAGGTTCTGACCTTGAACCGTTTGCGCCACAAAGTGAAGTTACGCGTCGATGGCGGGTTCAAGACTGGCCGTGACGTTGTGATGGCAGCAATGCTGGGCGCTGATGAATTTGGTATCGGCACGGCATCGCTGGTTGCAATGGGATGCATCATGGTACGCCAATGTCATTCCAATACATGTCCGGTTGGCGTTTGCACACAAGATGAGGCACTACGCCAAAAGTTCACCGGCACACCGGAAAAAGTCGTTAACTTGTTCTCATTTGTCGCCGAAGAGGTTAGCGAGATCCTGGCGTCACTCGGATATGAAACATTGCAGGATATAACCGGCCGCTCTGATTTGCTGTCCCAGGTAAGCCGGGGTGCATCGCACTTGGATGACCTTGACCTCAATCCATTATTGCAACAAGCCGATAGTGGTGGCTATCCAAGGTATTATAACGGCGAAGGTCGCAACGAAGTACCCGACTCATTGGATGCATTAATCATCAAAGATGCGATGCAGACTTTTGAGCATGGCGAGAAGATGCAGCTCACCTATGCCATTCGAAATACGGACCGTGCTGTTGGTGCGAGAACCAGTTCATTGATCACGCGCAAATACGGTATGTCGACACTTGATCATAATCACCTGACAGTTCGCCTTCGTGGTTCTGCCGGGCAATCTCTGGGCGCATTTGCTGTGCAAGGTCTGGCGCTCGAAGTATTGGGCGATGCCAACGATTACGTCGGCAAAGGTCTCTCTGGCGGCACAATTGTTCTCCGCCCCCCCGTTTCCAGTCCTTTAGAAAGTCATAAGAACACAATCATCGGCAACACTGTGCTTTATGGTGCAACAGCGGGGCGTTTATTTGCCGCTGGACAAGCGGGTGAGCGGTTCTGTGTTAGGAACTCCGGCGCCACTGCCGTTGTTGAAGGCTGCGGCTCTAACGGATGCGAATACATGACCGGGGGCATGGTTGTTATCTTGGGCACCGTAGGCCCAAACTTTGGTGCAGGCATGACTGGCGGCATGGCATTTATCTATGACACGGAGAATGCTTTCGAACATCAGGCTAATGCAGAAACAATTTCCTGGAACCGCGTTGAAACTGAATATTGGCAAGACGTTCTTAAGATTCAAATTCAGCAACACGTTAAGCGGACGCATTCAAAGCATGCATTACGATTACTGAATGCTTGGGAGCGGGAATTACCAAACTTCGTTCAGGTTGTGCCTAATGAGATGCTTTCAAAACTTGAGCACCCCGTTACGTTGAAAGAAGAAGCAACCATGAAAACAGCGGGCGAATAGGCACTATCAAGGTTTGCAAACTTTTAGTCTCGGCATAGAATCGCCGTATGTCTAAACGCCCACTCATTGGTTTGTTACTGGATTACGAGCACCAAGGCTCGTTCTCAAAACGTCCGCACTACGCAATCCGTACCGCATATTTTGATGCGATCTGGAAGGCGGGTGGCTTGCCCGTTGGCCTCCCCTATGTAGCCGAAGCGCGTGCAGACTATCTGGATACTATTGATGGCTTGATTGTACCTGGTGGTTTTTATCCATTCCCGCCAGAGATTTACGGTCTCCCAGCCGATGGCAGTCCCGTTCATCCAAGGTTCAAGTTCGAGCAATCACTCATGATCCAGGCATTGGATAAGGATCTGCCTACACTCGGTGTCTGTGCTGGCCTACAGGTCATGGCCGTCGCCAGAGGGGCAACAATTTGGTCTGATATTGCGAACCAAATAGACTGTGCTGTCGATCATCTTAATGAAAAACCCGCAGAAGAAACTGCGCACACGATTTCCATAGAGCCCGGCACCAGGCTCTATGACATTACCGGGGCGACGGAAATTTCGGTTAACACAGCCCATAATGAGGCCCTGCGTGATATTCCCGATGGTATCACGGTAAGTGCACGAGCCCCCGACGGGATCGTTGAAGCCATCGAGCTTCCCGACCGCCGCTTTGCGCTCGGCGTTCAGTGGCATCCGGAATTCTTCTTGGATGAAGGTGATCCAAACCTGGGGCTGTTTGAGCATTTGGTGCGCGCTGCCGGAGACGACCGTTGAGCGTGAGTACATCGAATATTATCGGCGTTGCTGGATGTGGTAATATGGGCCTTCCAATGGCGGAAAATCTTTTGGCACAAGGTCACAATGTATGGGGATTTGATGTTCGATCTATCGACGCATCTGATGATTTCAAAAACCGCATGATTGGTGATGCATCCTCGTTCGCTGCCAAAGCCGATACCGTGATTTCGGTGGTACGCGACATCGCCGAAACCAATGCGCTTTTGTTTGAAGATCAGGCGATCATGCGTGGCCCTGATTACCCAACGACACTGGTTATATCGTCGACATTATCACCCCGCTTTATTCATGACTTAAAAGATCGCATTCCAGATGACGTTGTATTGATTGATGCGCCGATGTCGGGGAGTACCTACCGGGCGAAGCTCGCCACGCTAACCTTTATGGTTGGAGGTGGTCACGACCACGTTCAAAGTTTGATGCCATTTTTTAATTCGATGGGAACGGAAATCCATCACCTGGGTCCAGTTGGAGCCGGGGCCGCATGTAAGGTTGCCAATAACCTATGTGCTGCTGCCGGGATGGTTGCCGTGAGACGAGCACTTGTGGCTGCAGCCGGATATGGAATTTCACAGGACAAGTTACTGGATGTTATGCGAACCAGTTCAGGCAGCACATGGTATGGCGATAATTTTGCAGACATCGACTGGTCAAATGAAGGCTACGCGCCAACCAACACCATGGGTATCGTCGAGAAAGACGTGAAGAGCTTTGTCGATGCTTTGGACGAACTGGATGGGATCGAGCCAAGCCCGCTAGAAGACGCCATTATCGCAGAAATTCAAAAACTGAAGCCGTTAACATGAACAAACACTCATCTGCGCCAAACTATCTGGTGGCCGCTGCAGCGCTATCTGCATTGATTGGTGTTGCCGTGGGCGGATATGGCGCACATGGTTTGAATGCCAATGAGAGCCTGACCACCATGTGGGAAACTGGTGTCGCCTATCAAATGTGGCACGCTTTGGGTGCTTTTGCAGCCAGCTGGCTTGCTTCAACGCGCGAAGCGATCACAAAAAAATTGTGACCGTTGGGGGTTGGTGTCTTGTTTTGGGATCCTTAAGTTTCTCTGGGTCTCTGTATGTTTTTATTATCGAAGGCATATTTCCAGTGCCAATGTTGGCCCCCGTGGGCGGGACTGTGATGTTGCTTGGTTGGTTCGGCATTGTTTATGGCGCGCTTCGTCGTCGATGAAATATCCGGAGGGTCACAGATAGATGCGTAGACGTGTTTTTCTTCTTCTCGACGCAGGGCATGAGCAAGTATCAATGTCCAAGGCCGTTGATTGTGTTTTGATCGCGCTGATCTCTCTAAATGTTGTGGCGGTGATGGTTGAGTCCATGCCCGGCATTTATGACGCCCATAAAGTACTTTTTGATCGTTTTGAAATTTTTTCTGTTATCTTTTTTACTATCGAATACTTGTTGCGCGTTTGGTCGTCCGTCGAAAATGACAACCCTCGTCTTAAGGCTCCTATCAAAGGCCGTCTTCGCTTCATGCTAACGCCATTGGCGTTAATTGATCTCATCGTCATTCTGCCGTTTTTTGTGAGCGCACTCGTCGGTGTGGATCTAAGAATGCTTCGTGCTCTCCGACTTTTGCGTGTCTTCAGATTAACCCGATATGCAAAGTCCATGAACTTGCTGCTGCAAGTACTACGCGACGAAGGACCAATTATTTCCGCGGCATTGTTTGTCTTATTAATGCTTATTTCGGTGGCCGCCAGTATTACGTATCTTGCTGAGCATAAAGCGCAGCCCGAGGCGTTTGCATCGATCCCTCATGCGCTTTGGTGGGCCGTTGTAACCATGACGACCATAGGTTACGGCGACGTTGTGCCTGTAACCCTCATTGGACGGATTTGTGCGGCTGCAATTGGTATTGTGAGTGTGGGGATGGTCGCCTTACCAGCAGGCATACTCGCATCTGGCTTTAATGAAGCCTTACACAAGCGCCGCAAACAATACGAAGTCGTTGTCGACACAGCCCTGCTGGACGGTGTGATCAATGCAAGTGATCATGAGCAACTTCGCATCATGCAAGAAGAACTAGGACTATCTTCGCACGAAGCCGCAAACATGCTCAAAGCCGGCTATCGTAAACTGTCTTCAGGAACAGAGATTTGCGGACAGTGCGGGAAGACCGTTTTTCATCCAACCGATCCTGATGATAGTGGTGGCTCAAGCCGACGTATTTCCAAATTTGGTTAGGCGACGGCGCGCAGAACTTTTTCTTCTCTATTAAGTGCTACCGGGTTACGTGGTTTAGCAATCTCATGACCGCCTGCCTTAAAAGCTCTCCCTAGTTCTGCTGCCACTGCGAGTACCGTTCCGTGACAAGACGTCGGCAAAAGCCATGATGCAATAGCGTTAGCATGCGGTCGCCGATTATGAAGAACCGCACCAATCAACGCCAACAAAGCACGCTCATCCGCTGTGGCAGCTTTGGAGCCAGGATGCATCAAATAAAATGTGCGACGTGCATGTAGACCAAGAATATGGGCCAATAACTTCACAGCCTTACCCGCACGATCTGCATGGAGTGACCCAAATTCACGCGCCATCAATCCACGCAGATATGTATAGTTTTCAGGGCTTTGCGACCATAGCCGAAAACAATCCAATAATAATGATTCAGCGCGGCAAAACCGGGTTTCATCGAAGTTTGAGGGATTAACATAAGCCCGCTTTATAAGTGTCATTGAGTATCTCCCTGTTTGAACGTTCAACAGAGATAACACATCATTTTCTAATTGCAAATGATAATCATTATTAACAACTATCTTTTAATCATGATCCTTAAGTATCTTCCCAGCAAAATAGAGCGACCCACAAATCAATAATCGGGATGCTGTTTGCTCATTCTTTGCAATTTTTTTGGTCGCCGATAACACGTCATCGGCAACGTCTGCTGTTAACCCAACAGACAGCGCAATATCTCTTAGTTGAACTGCCTGAATAGCAGCGGCTTCATCCGGGATCGTGACGCAATGAACACTCTCCGCAACTTCTGACAGCGCACGGAAGTACCCTTCCGGTTCTTTGCTACTAATCATCCCGACCACGAGATGCAGCGGCTGATCCGTCCAACATGTTCGCGCGTGATCTGCGATGATCTCACCCGCAGCGATGTTGTGTCCGCCGTCCAACCAAACTTCCCAAGCTTTCGGTAACGCATCAATGATCGGTCCGTGTTGTAGTTGTTGCATACGGGCTGGCCATTCGACCGCAAGGAATCCAGCCGCAATGTGTTCGATTGAAATATCGAAGTCGCTCAAGCTTCGCGCCATCACAGCGGCCTGCGCTGCATTCATAATCTGATGTGCGCCAGGTAAGCCCGGCTTTGGTAAGACGAGTTGCTCGCCGTGATGCTCTAAAACCATTCCTCCATCTTCTTCATGTGCACGCCAGTTCACGCCACATTCGATCAACAGCGCTTCTTTGGCATCCGTATGCCCAACAATCACATCCATTACTTCCGGACGTTGCGGGCCAACGACGCAAAGAACCCCTGGCTTTATAATGCCCGCCTTTTCCGTCGCAATTTGGGCAAGCGTATCACCCAGGAATTGCTGATGGTCGAGCGAAACCGGCGTAATAGCCGTCAAAGCAGGCTTGGGCACAACGTTCGTGGCATCCAATCGCCCGCCCAATCCATTTTCCAAAAGCACGATGTCTGCAGGGACACGCGAGAACGCAATAAAAGCGGCCGCCGTCGTGATCTCAAAGAATGTTATCGGCAAACCATCGTTCGCAACTTCACATTCGGCCAACGTTTCTTGTAGATACGTCTCATCAATCAGCTCACCAGCCAGGCGAATCCGTTCGTGGAAATTCACCAAATGAGGCGAAGTATAGACATGAACCCGAAGCCCGGCGGCTTCCAGGATCGCACGGAGAAATGCCAGAGTTGAACCTTTTCCATTCGTCCCTGTTACATGCACAACAGGCGGCAACGCACGCTCGGGGTGTCCAAGAGCAGCCAGAAGCCGCTCAATCCGACCCAATGATAAATCAACAAGTTTTGGATGGAGTGATAAGAGACGCTCTAGCGTCGAATCATTTTTTGCTCTCGTCACGGCTTTCGGTGCCGTCCTTTTTACTGTCCGCATCAGGTTTTGATTCTGTGCCGGCCACAGTGACCGGTGGAAGAATTTCAGCTTCCACGATGGCCATGCTTTTTGTCGTCACAGTCACAGGCTCACTGGATTTATCCGTTACCATCAGCAGATCGATGACCTTCGCCAACTCAGCCTGCAAGTTCTTACGCGGCACGACCATATCAATCATACCATGCTCAAGAAGATACTCTGCACGCTGAAACCCTTCGGGCAAGGTTTCACGGATTGTCTGTTCAATAACGCGCTGACCAGCAAAACCAATCACGGCACCCGGTTCAGATATATGAATATCACCCAACATTGCGAGTGACGCGCTAACACCACCCGTTGTCGGGTCACATAAAATCACAATGTAAGGCAGACCTGCCTCGCGCACTTCTTCGACGGCAATCGTGGTTCGGGCCAACTGCATGAGCGAATGAATGCCCTCTTGCATGCGAGCGCCACCAGAAGATGTAAGCACGACCAATGGCGCCTGTTGTTTTACGGCAAGACGCGCTGCCTTTATAACGCCATCACCAACAGCCAATCCCATTGAGCCGCCCATAAAAGCAAAATCGAAAGCAGCCATGACAGTTTGCGTGCCGCCAACCTTGCCATGCGCAACCACAATCGCGTCATTGCTTTTTGTTTTGGCTTTGGATTCTTTCAGACGATCCGTATAGCGTTTGACGTCTCGAAATTTGAGCGGATCCATAATTGGCGCATCAATCTCAATCTGCTCAAACACACCATCATCAAATAACATTTTGAGGCGTTCTTCAGCACCCAGGCGCATATGATGATCACAGTGCTGGCATACACGTAAATTTTTCGCCCGATCACGATGGAAAATCATCTGTCCGCAATGTGGGCATTTATGCCAGAGATTGTCTGGGACTTCTTTGCGGCCACCAACAAGCTTTTGAAGTTTTGGGCGAACGAAGTTTGCGATCCAACTCAAGAGACGGTCTCCGTCTTCTTTGCACTTCGCACACCATCGGCGAGTGCTTTCACAAGGTCGAGCACCGCATCAACGGTGCCTGGCCCCGGCTTGTCATTATCATCAAGGTTTGCAGTGATCTGGTCAACCAATGCCGATCCAACGACCGCAGCATCTGCAACAGCCGCAATTCCTGCAGCTTGTTCAGGCGTGCGGATACCAAAGCCGACCGCAATAGGAAGATCAGTCTGCGCACGGATACGTCCAACATGAGCAGCAACATCTGTTGTTTTTGCAGAACTCGTGCCCGTAATGCCCGTGATTGACACAAAATAAACAAACCCGCTTGCATGGTCCAATACCCGCGGCAATCGCGCGTCTGTTGTTGTCGGCGCCGTCAGATAGATGAAATTGATGCCCGCTTCCAAAGCTGGCAAGCACAACTCTTCCTCTTCTTCGGGTGGCAGATCAACGACGATAAGACCATCAACACCCGCTTTTTTAGCATCGGCCAAAAACGTATCGACACCGTAGATATAGATCGGATTGTAATATCCCATCAAAACGATAGGCGTCTCATCGTCTTTCTTACGAAACTCCGTCACGATACCCAAGGTTTTCCGAAGCGTCATTCCAGCTTTGATCGCACGCAATGAACTGGCCTGAATAGCGGGGCCATCGGCCATCGGGTCTGAAAAAGGCACACCGATTTCTATCAAGTCCGCACCGGCTTCAGCAATCCCATCCAGAATTTTCGCCGATGTTTCGAGATCAGGATCGCCCGCCGTCGTAAATGTCACAAGGCCTGCCCGGCCTTCGGCGCGAAGTTTTTCGAAGCGTCTGGTGATACGTGTTTCTGGATTTTTCGTCATTGTTCCACTCACATATCAAAGCCAAAGCGTTCGGCAACGGCGAAAATATCTTTATCACCACGGCCGCACAGGTTCATCACCATCAAATGATCTTTCGGTAGGTCCGGCGCAATTTTTGCGACATGCGCTAACGCGTGGCACGGCTCAAGTGCAGGGATAATCCCCTCTTTTGCTGTGCATAATTTAAACGCTTCAAGCGCTTCGACATCAGTGACCGATACGTATTCAACCCGGCCAATATCACGAAGCCACGAATGCTCTGGCCCAATGCCTGGGTAATCGAGGCCTGCCGAGATAGAATAACCATCTTTGATCTGGCCTTCGTCGTCTTGCAGTAAATACGTCCGGTTGCCATGCAACACACCAGGACGTCCACCGTTCAATGATGCGCAATGTTCACCGGTTTCAATGCCATGACCCGCGGCCTCAACACCAATAATCCGCACGCTATCGTCATCCAGGAAAGGGTGGAACAAACCAATTGCATTTGAGCCGCCACCAATCGAGGCAACCAAGGAGTCGGGTAAGCGCCCTTCCTGCTCATGCATCTGCTCACGGGTTTCATTGCCGATAATACACTGAAAGTCCCGCACCATCATTGGATATGGATGCGGACCCGCAGCTGTCCCAATTAAATAATAGGTGTCTTCGACATTGGCGACCCAATCGCGCAATGCTTCGTTCATCGCATCTTTGAGCGTACCTGTCCCGGCGGTGACCGGAATAATCTCGGCACCCAGCAGCTTCATCCGAAAGACGTTTGGCTTTTGACGTTCGACATCCGTTGCGCCCATGTAGACAACGCACGACATGCCATACAATGCACACACAGTTGCCGTTGCCACGCCATGCTGGCCAGCACCGGTTTCAGCAATAATGCGCTTCTTGCCCATCCGGCGCGCCAACAATATCTGACCAATCGTATTGTTGATCTTGTGCGCACCCGTATGATTTAGCTCGTCGCGTTTAAAGAAAATCTTCGCGCCGCCAAAATGTTCCGTCATTCTTTCCGCATAATAAAGCGGCGAAGGACGCCCAACATAATGCTTCATCAGGCGGTCAAACTCTGCCCAGAAACCATCATCATTACTGGCTTTCTCATAAGCTTTTTCAACTTCGAGAATGAGCGGCATCAGCGTTTCCGCGACGAACCTACCCCCATAGATACCAAAGTGACCGTTCTCGTCGACACCATTTCTGAGCGTGTTTAATTTGTTCATAACTCAACCCTTCCTCAAGCGCCGCAATTTAGCCGCTGAGTGCCTGATTTAACAGGGCTTTCTCATTATCTCAGCGACGTTATGCCTGTTTTACGGCAGCAATGAAGTCTTGGATTTTCTGTGTACTTTTCTGACCAGGCGCATCTTCAACACCGCTTGAGACATCCACCATCGGTGCGTTTGTTGCCTTTATCGCAGCGCCTACATTTTCGAAATCAAGTCCACCCGCCAAAAGCCACGGCACCGACCATTTTTCACCCGATATAAGATTCCAATCGAAGCTCACTGCATTACCACCAGGTCGTGTCGCATCTTTTGGTGGCTTCGCGTCAAAAAGCAGCATATCTGCCACGGTTTCGAATGCGTGAGTAGCTTTGACATCCTCAGCAGTGGCAATCGGCAAGACCTTGATCACACTGAGCCCGTATTTCTGGCGCACCTCATCCACGCGTTGAGGTGTCTCATGGCCGTGCAGTTGCAATGTATCGACGCCTGCGCCAGCGACAATCTGATCCAACAATTCATCATCAGCATCCACCGTCAGCGCAACCTTGCGCACATTTTCCGGCACACGCGCCGTCAGGCTGGCTGCATTTTCAATCGTCACATTCCGAGGTGAGCGCGGAAAGAAAACATACCCCGTCAACCCGGCACCTGCTTCGACCGCAGCGTCAACGTGCTCAGCCTGACTTAAACCACATATTTTAATGATAGCGCTCATTGTACTCTCCAGAATTTACTGGATTAAAGGTCTGCCAATTCGTCGGCGATCCGTTTTGCAGCGGATACGGGGTCGTCCGCGCCCGTAATAGGACGGCCAATCACAAGATAATCTGCGCCGTCACGGATTGCATCCGCAGGGGTCGTAATTCGCTTTTGATCCCCTGTGGCCGCCCATGTTGGACGAATGCCAGGTACGACCAACTTAAAATCAGGTCCACAAACAGCACGGATAGGCTTGATTTCGCGCGGGCTACAAACAACACCATCGAGCCCACACGACTTGGTCAATGAAGCCAAATGTACCACTTGTTCTTCAGCCGTCTTGTCGACACCAAGTTCGTGTAAATCATCATCACCCAGCGATGTGAGAACGGTTACAGCGATCAGCATAGGCTTTTCACCCGATACTTCATCAAGCGCCGCACGGGCTTTACGCATCATTTCCGAGCCACCACATGCATGCACATTCAAAATTGATGGAGATAGCGGCAACGCCGAGCGAATTGCGCCCGCGACCGTATTTGGAATGTCGTGGAACTTTAAATCTAGAAAAACCGGCATACCAACTTCTGCCAGCGCACGCACCCCTTCAGGGCCGTTCGCAACAAAGAACTCTTTGCCGAGCTTTACACCGCCGACGTGGCCAGTGAGTTGTCGAGCAAGCTCGAGGGCCTTTGCCGTATCCGGTGTATCCAAGGCAACGTATATGCGTTCTATCGGTGTTAGTGTCATAATGGCGACGGTTTAACCTTCTAGCCGCTTGTAGGCAAGCATTGCGGCAGCCAAATCTTCGATTGCCGTGCCTGCTGACTTAAACAGCGTGATATCCTCAGGCTTGCGGTCAACCGCGATTGCGCCCGATGCTAAATCGAACAAGTCACCCAAAACGTCGCTGTCCGAAATTATCCCACGTGCTAGCGGATCACACAGATCGCCAGCCTCCTTTGTCGCACCGGCTCGGGTATCACAGTAAATCTTCGATTTTAGTAATGTCACGTCATCGGCTTCGCGCATATCCGGACGAAACGCGCCGACCAGGTCGATGTGCTGTCCAGACCTGAGCCAATCGCCCATAATCAAAGGCTGTTTAGAAAGCGTCCCTGCAGAAATAATATCTGCCCATTTCGCACTTTCAGCCAAATCATCGGCGACAGAGGCGATCATGCCGACCGCCCTCAATTCATCAACACGCGCTTGTGCATTCTCAGTATTCCGTCCCCAAACTCGGACTTCATCGATGGATCGGACCGCAGCATGGGCCTGCGGCAAGTGTTGCGCTAATACGCCTGTGCCAACCATCAACAGTTTGGTCGCGTTTTCAGGCGCTAAGTAACGCGCTGCCACAGCAGATGCCGCCGCCGTGCGTCTCGCCGTTAATTCCGGCCCGTCCAATAAAGCCAGGGGCTGGCCTGTCTCACGGTCAAACAATTGATACGTCGCTTGTACTGCTGGTAGAGACTTCAGCGCATTATCAGGCGCGACAATAACCGTCTTTACCCCCAAGAATCCGTCGTCAGACCATGCGGGCATCAAGAGTAATGTCGAATCCTGACCGTCTTTTACATCGATATTATGATGCGCACGAACAGGCACAGTGAAGCCGCCCTGGAATGCGGCATCAATGGCATCAACGAGATTTAAATATGGAAGGGCGTCACGGAGTGCTGCGGCGTCGAATAGTTTCATGGGGCGTATTTAACCCTTGGCAACAGTCGCTAGCAATTTCTTATCATCACTTTCTACTGGGTCTTTAGCGTCTTTGAGCTCACGCTCTCGGTCGAGCAACGTATTCTTGGTTGAACGCAACTCCCGTTCGGCTGTTTCTGCACGCCAGAGCGCATTACGGGCTTTCTTGCGCTGTGTTCCCGCAGATACCCACGCCACAATGCCACCAAACAGAAAACCAAAAATGAATACGGCTAAAACCAACGTAAACACAGGCACTGTAATCTCGTTTGGCAAAGGCCAGATATCCAATGTGATCAGGCCCCGGTTAACAGCCGAGAATACAATCACCACCAGGGCGAATGGTATCATTATGATCCAGGATATAATGCGTTTCACGCTTTTGCCTCTGCCGCTTATAACGCCGTAGCGATCAACACCTAAGTTTATTAACCGTTATTCAATCGCTCGCGAAGCTGTTTGCCTGTTTTAAAGTAAGGGATGTACTTCTCATCGACGCTCACAGACTCACCCGTCCGTGGATTACGCCCAACCCGTGATGGCCGCGCCTTGACCGAGAACGCGCCGAAGCCACGCAGCTCAACCCTGTCACCTCTGGACAATGCGCCCGTGATCTCTTCGAAGATCGTTGAGACAATCCGCTCAACTTCACGGTGATAAAGCCGCGGGTTATCCGCAGCTAACTTCGCAATGAGCTCTGACTTTGTCATCCGTAACAATCCTCCAAAGATATACGATGAGCCACCCTATTGCCCTTCGCTCATAGAAGGGTGCCAAAGGGCTTGTATGCCGTCAAGTCTAAGTCTTTCTGACCAAAGAGATTTTCCAAAAATAGATGAGGCCATTGAGGACGCGCCTTCACGCCACCAAGCCATTGGATCTTCGGGTTCCCATTCTAACATTGGTAAATCAACCGACACATCATGCGTCACCTGCAGCCATGCACGTGCTGCATTGATATCGCCGATAGCATCGACCAAACCCGCTTCAAGTGCAGTCCCACCGATCATAATTCGGCCATCACCCGTACGTTCGCGCACTTCAGCAACGCTCAGATTCCGACGTTCGGCGACCATCTCCATAAATCTAAGATGCAATGCATCGATAATAGTCTGCAGTTGCCCTCGCGCTGGACCCGAGAGTTGCTCCATCGGATTTGGCGTGGCCTTCAAATCGCCACTTTTTAAAATCTCCGGCTTCACGCCGATTTTATCCAGCAAACCAGTCACGTCAGCAGATTGCATAATCACACCAACAGACCCTGTGATTGTGCCATGGCCTGCGTAGATACGATCCGTCGCAATGGCCGCCATATAGGCACCGCTGGTCGCAATACCACCCATCACGCCAACGACGGGCTTGTTAGCACTAATACGACGAAGCGCGTTATAGACCGCTTCACCACCCGTGAACGTGCCGCCTGGGCTCGAAATTTCGACGATCACAGCCTTTGCCGTCGCATCGTCATTTATGGCATCCACCATATCTAGAAACGCACGATCTTCGACGATAATCCCTTCAAGGGCTATGCGCGCCACGTGATCTTCCTGGTTTAGGACACCAGTATCTTTAACTAAAACAAGGATGGCGAAGGCAAAGCCTACGATTGCTAGAAGTCGCCAAATGGTTAAATGACGACGCAATCTGCGGAGTGCAATTAACGCATCACTATCAAGCGCTGAACCCATTGATATGTATTCCTTTAACGCAAAACCAAAACGGGCGGCTAAAAAGCCGCCCGCCTGTTGGTCTTAGTCTTCCGACTTTTCAGCGTCACCGTCACCGGCTTCATCAGAAGCTTCTGCTTCAGCTGGCTCTTTGGCTTTAGCAGCTTTCTTCTTAGGTGCTGCTTTCTTTGGCTTTTCAGCTTCAGCTTCTGGTGCAGGCTCGGCTTCTGGTGCAGGCTCGGCTTCGTCCTGGCTGCCGGCAAGTGCCGCACCCAAGATATCACCCAATGTCGCACCTGAATCGGTTGAACCGTATTCAGCCATTGCTTTCTTTTCGTCTTCTACTTCGCGAGCTTTAATCGACAGCGTCATGCGGCGGCTTGATTTATCCACCTGCGTGATCTTCGCATCAATTTTCTCACCAGCAGCAAAACGGTCTGGGCGCTGTTCTGAACGATCCCGTGACAAATCAGCCTTACGAATAAAGCCTGGCACTGTGTCATTAACCATGACTTCAACACCATTGTCCTGGATTTGTGTGATCGTACACGTCACAACGGCACCCTTCTTGAGGCCGTCCAGTGCACCACCGACAGGATCTGCACCCATCTGCTTGATGCCAAGTGAGATCCGCTCTTTCTCGACGTCCACATCAAGGATCTTGGCCTGAACCATGTCACCCTTGGTGTAGTCAGCAAGCGCCTCTTCACCAGCCTTGTCCCAGCTGAGATCAGACAAATGCGCCATGCCGTCGATATCACCGTCTAGACCAATAAACAGACCAAACTCAGTGATATTACGAACTTCACCTTCAACTTCGCTACCGACCGGGAACTTGATCAGGAAGTCAGCCCATGGGTTTTCCATGCACTGCTTAAGACCAAGTGAGATGCGGCGCTTTTCCGGATCCGTATCAAGAACCATAACTTCAACCTCTTGTGAGGTAGAAACGATTTTGCCCGGATGAACGTTCTTCTTGGTCCAGCTCATCTCAGAGACGTGCACCAAACCTTCAACACCGGCTTCCAGCTCAACAAATGCGCCATAATCGGTAATGTTCGTGACTCGACCCTTAAGCTTGGCGCCAACCGGATATTTACCGTCGATACCTTCCCAAGGATCAGCTTCAAGCTGCTTCATACCAAGCGAGATACGCTGCGTCTCAGAGTTAAAGCGGATAACCTGTACTTTAACAGTCTCGCCAACCTGCAGTGCTTCTGATGGATGATTGATGCGCTTCCAAGCAATGTCAGTCACGTGTAGCAATCCATCAACGCCACCCAGATCAACGAATGCGCCGTAATCAGTGATGTTCTTCACAACGCCGTCGAGGACTTGGCCTTCAACGAGGTTCTGCATCAACTCGGTACGTGCTTCGGAACGGGTTTCTTCGAGGACTGCACGACGCGAAACAACGATGTTGTTACGTGCCTGATCCATCTTGAGGATTTGGAACGGCTGTGGTGTGCCCATCAGCGGCGTGATATCGCGCACGGGGCGGATATCAACCTGGCTGCCTGGCAAAAACGCAACAGCGCCAGAAAGGTCAACAATGAAGCCACCTTTGACACGGCCAAAGATAACACCATTGACGCGTTCGGCTTTGGCAAAAGCTTTTTCCAACTCTGCCCATGCTTCTTCGCGGCGCGCCTTTTCACGGCTAAGACGGATGATGCCATCGCGATCTTCATAGCGCTCAACGAATACGTCAACTTCATCGCCGGGCTTGATATCCAGCGGCTGGCCGGGGTTGCCAAATTCTTTAGTTGGCACACGACCTTCAGACTTGAGGCCTACATCGACAACGACAACATCGCTATCGACGGAAATTACAGTGCCCTTAAGCACGCGGCCTTCAAAGCCATCATCTTCAGTACCCAGTTGTTCGTCCAAAAGGGCAGCAAAATCTTCAGTCATATTGGGAGCCTCAGACGAGGCGTCAGTGGTAGCCATAATAATAACATTCCTTATATATCGTTTCTGGCCGACCGGTTGTTTCCGGCGGTCTTTACTCATAAAAACTCAAAGGTCTATTGCGACCCTAGAGCGGTTCAGGTGTCACTCACAATGAGCAACGATCGTCTTCTCGGAAACTTACGCCCGCTTTGCGACCACAATGTCACAGGCTTGTTCGAACACCTGATCGGCATTCAGCCCTGACGTATCAATAACGATCGCATCCTCAGCAGGTTTCAAAGGTGCTACGGCGCGGGAAGAATCCCGTTCGTCGCGCTCCTTCATCTCCTCTAAAACGCGCGCGTATATAGCGTTATCGTCGACTTCACGCAACTCTTTATAGCGCCGCTCGGCTCTGACCTCGGCGGATGCGGTAATAAAAAACTTCACGTCAGCGTCCGGGCAAACCACCGTTCCAACGTCACGGCCATCTAAAACTGCACCCTTTTTACCTTCCGGCGGGTTTGCTGCCACGTTGCGCTGATATTCAAGTAATGCAGCACGCACTTCCGGGATTGCTGAGACTTTTGACGCTGCCTGACCCACTTCTTCAGTACGAAGGCCGTCTGAGGCGAGCTCAGCGGGCGTCAGTGTCATCGCAGCATTTGCACACGCAGCGGCGTCATCCTGGTCAATATCGTTGTCCAAAATCTTCTTGGCGGTCGCACGGTAGAGCGAGCCTGTGTCCAGGTAAGCAAATCCCAAAGTATCCGCAATCCGGCGCGCCAATGTCCCTTTGCCTGCCGCAGCAGGGCCATCAATGGCGATCATCATATCCCGTTCTCCCCAATTCGCGCCCCAAGCTTACCCATCAGGTCAACAAAACCTGGAAAACTTGTGGCAATTGCATCCGCATCATCAATAGATACAGGGTTCTCCGTGGCCAACCCCAGCACCAAAAAGCTCATAGCAATACGATGATCCAGATCGACTGGGATTTCAGCGCCACCTTTCGGCACACCACCCAAGCCGTCGACTTCCATCCAATCGTCACCTGAACGTATCGTCACACCGCAGGCACCAAGGCCGTGGACCATCGCTTCAAGCCGGTCTGATTCTTTAACCCGCAACTCGCCAACGCCTGTCATCCGTGTCGTACCTGTCGCAAATGCGGCAGCGACACATAATATCGGATATTCATCAATCATTGAAGGTGCCCGCTCGGGCGGCACATCAATGCCTTTAAGTGTGCCAGCGCGCACGACAATATCTCCGACTGGCTCACCGCCCTCTTCTCTAGCGTTTTCGATCGTTAAATCGGCGCCCATATCGCGTAATGTCTCAATCAAGCCCGCGCGAAGCGGATTGAGACCAACCGCTTCGATACGCACTTCACTATTGGGTACAATCAACGCCGCAACAATCGGGAACGCCGCTGAAGATATGTCCGCTGGCACCTGAATATCGCGGGCAACAAGCTCAGGTTGACCAGAAAGTGTGATCAGTGTTGTGCCATCATCTTGCGGCACTGTTGTTATATCTGCGCCGAAATGCCGAAGCATATTTTCTGTGTGATCGCGTGTGCGTTCACGCTCAACAATTTGTGTATCACCTGGCGTGTTGAGACCCGCTAATAAAACTGCAGATTTCACCTGCGCCGACGGCACGGTCATCTCTGCGCGAACTGGCATTGGGCTCGTCGCTCCCGTCACGGTAATTGGCAGCAAGCCACCATCGCGTGACGTAAAAGTTGTCCCAAAGGCACGAAGCGGGCCCATAACGCGTTCCATTGGACGACGTGACAGCGACGCGTCGCCTGTAAACGTGCAGGTAATTGGATGCGTTGCCACCAATCCCATTAATAATCGTACGCCCGTACCGGCATTCCCCATGTCGATAGCATTCTCAGGCTCAGCCAAGCCACCCACACCGCGTCCAACGACACACCATGTCCCATCATTTTGACGTTTTACATCTGCGCCCATTGCACGCATCGCCGCAGCAGTGGCCAAGACGTCCTCGCCTTCAAGCATGCCCGAAATTCGTGTCTCACCAATGGCCAGCGCTGATAACATCAACGAGCGATGTGAGACCGACTTGTCGCCAGGAACACGGATTTGTCCTTGCAGACCAGAAGCTTGATGAGTACGCAATTTAGGCACACAGAAATCCTTCCAACTATGACCAACAGCAGCATATTTCGAGCTACAAATCGCTGATTAACACGTTCGGCTTGAATGTGCGAGCCCGCACGCCTGACGCAATCTATGAATTAGACTTTGACAGGGGCCAAGGATCATGGCAAATGCCGCTTTCATGTGATGTGTATTGATTTTCAGGAGTTAAGCCGTGGCAAAACCTGATTGGGGAAAGAAACTAACGTGTCCAAGCTGTGGTGCGCGTTTCTACGACCTAAATAAAGAACCTGCTATCTGTCCAAAGTGTGAAGCGACCGTCGAAGTTCAGCCCGTTCTGAAACCAAGACGAACACCCGCTGAAGCACCGAAGCCTAAGAAAGTTGTCGAGAAAGTTGCTGTCGTTAAAGATGACGATGATGTCGCCGATGAAATTCTTGGCGATGATGAAGAAGATCTCGAGCTCGACGACGACGATGATGATGATGATCTCATTGAAGATACGTCCGATCTTGAAGACGACGATGATGATGTTGCCGAAGTAAAAGAGCACATCGAAATCGAAAAAGACGACAACTAGGCTGCCTGGCTCGGCATTGGCAGATTGACTGCCGATGCCGCAAAGGCTGGATGTCTGGTTGTGGTATTGTTTTTAGCTTGATTGGCCGGTTGAGCGTTCGTATGGTCCGGCCCATTCGTCATTGAGTTGGAGCACAACCAACCATCTTGGTGAAACATGTGGGGCCATAGCTCAGTTGGGAGAGCGCTACAATGGCATTGTAGAGGTCGTCGGTTCGATTCCGTCTGGCTCCACCATCTTCCCCGTAAGGGGCTGATAAACTTTAAAATTTCTACTAATCAATAGCTTAGCTTGCCAATACGGTACACATATGTGGTACACAAAGGTATGCAAGATATGTCTAATCCTGACCGACTAATGAAACGTGGAAAGACTTGGTACTATCGTCGCCGAGTGCCAACGAACCTTATTGATATCTTTAAAAAGAAAGAAATTCGTTACTCTCTCAAGACAATCAAGAAAGCTGAAGCACTGAAGCGAAGAGCATTGGCGGATGTCGAGTGGGATGCAAAATTCGATGATGCCAGTTCAGCGTTAATCAACTCACTTACACTCAACGAACCTATAGAATTTGTTGTGGGCGTCGAAAGAATTAAGCAATGGGTAGAAGAGCGAGATAAAACGTTCAATGAAATTCGGATAGGCTCTGTTGGTGAACTATCTTCTGAACAACCCCGTGATAACCAAATTGAAAATGAAAACCAGCTTTATGCACTTCAGCACAACACTGAAGAAGGCATAGCAGATGTAAGCATTCTCTGGTGCAAGCTGTTTGGTGTCTCACTCGACCATTTAGGTGTTCAGCAAAAAGACCAAGTCTTTGAGCTGCTGCGTAGGGCCTTGATAGAATTAACGCGGCGTAGAATATCTGCTTATCAAATAGATTTTTCAAATCATGGGTCTGACCCATTCTTTAATTATAATGCTGATCCATTGAACATCGCCCCAACATCAAAAACCAACGGCATATCGTTTGGTAAACTAGCAGAAGCATATTTCAACCCGGATCCGTCACAAAGAATTTTTTTTGCAGCGATTTTTCTTTTTCCAGGCTTTTCTTTGTCCGGTTTGGCGGCAACAT
>WASW01099834.1_pt1 | contig 24768 bp, 20 predicted proteins | sample 5698521 | NCBI WGS metagenome assembly WASW01 (sample SAMN11175560, study PRJNA528189) | sponge metagenome | isolation source: marine sponge | host: Leucetta | place: Antarctica: Western Antarctic Peninsula, King George Island | collected 2013-01
ATCCCCAGGGCAAAAAAACCCCGCGGCGCAGAAACCAGGCCCCGCCGTATGATCCACCATATTCCAGAAGCCCCGCCGCTTTTGGCGACGTTAAGGAGCCAATGAACGGCGCCGTAACGCCCCTAACTAGTTTTCCGATGGCCCCAATGCCCGGTATAGTTGAAATTTTTGAAACCATGTTCGGGACTTGCCGGAACGTATCGTAACCGCCAAACAATTCATCCCCGCCGAGTCCGGATAACGCAACCTTCAGTCCTTTTTGGCGTGCTGCACGGGCAACAAAATATGTATTCACGCCATCAATGGACGGCTGATCCATTACCTCCAGAATATCGTCAAAGGCTTCATTAAAATCTTCTTTCGAGACCCGTTCACTATGGTGGTCTGTGCCGTAAATACCGGCGACGTCTTTTGCCAACGGCACCTCATCACGAGGGTCGCCCAAAAACTCATCAAAACCCAATGATATGGATTGTAACTGCTCTCCCTGGCACTCGGCTGCAAGAGCCAAAATCGAAGTTGAATCGAGCCCGGCGGAAAGAAACACACCAACCGGGACATCGGCAACAAAGTGATGCCGAACGCTGTCGAGTAGGGCTTCGCGAAGATCAACAATAGTATCTGTTGATGGCTCTGCGAGCAGGCGGCAAATATCAAAATACCGCCCTCCCTGGCGGGCACCGTTTTGTCCAACCATCATCCAATGCCCAGCGGGCACAGCCTTGATTTCCGAATACAAAGTATGCGGATCGGGCACACTGCCAAACAGAAAAAACCCGGCATGGCCGGCGGGATTTGGCGCCATGTCTATTTTGCCGCCAGCAAGCAACGCTTTAACTGAAGATGCCGCTCGAAACGTCTGTCCATCATCTGCGTAATAAAGTGGTTTGATACCATAGGAATCACGCGCAAGAAAAAACGTTCGCTCTACATTGTCCCAAATCACCATTGCGAACATGCCGCGCAATTTTGGCAACATCGCAGCGCCGTCGCGTTCATATAACTTGAGAATCACTTCAGTGTCTGAGTCGGTCGCAAAAGAAATGCCCGCTTGCTCCAGACCCGCGCGTAACGCTTTGAAATTATAAATTTCGCCATTGTAGGTAATATGATAACGCGGCGGCGATCCATCGCCGCAGTTCAGGGCCATTGGCTGAGCAGCGGCGTCACTTAAATCAATAATTGCGAGGCGCCGATGAGCCAGCCCGACCCGCTGATCATCTGAAAACCAGCGTCCTTCACCATCAGGTCCACGCCGGAACATCGCGTCATTGATCCGCCCCAGCTCCCCTATATCAACCGGAGCCCCTTCTTGATCGTAGGCATAGATGGCACATAATCCGCACATATATGCTTCATAGCTTACTCGCTCCGATCAACAAAGTTTTTTTCAATGGAATCAAGTCGTTGCATTTCTTTGCAAATGGGGAGGAAATAGGGGTAAAAGAGCGCATGAAACAGGTTATTCAAAGCAGGCGCACAGGAAAACTGGCGCTAAAAGACGTTCCGGAACCCAAAGTTAAGGCCGGACATATTCTCGTTCGCAATCGCGCGTCTCTGATTTCTGCCGGAACAGAGCGCATGGTCGTCGATTTCGCAAAGAAAAGTCTGGCTGGAAAAGCCAAAGCCCGACCCGACCTAGTCAAGAAAGTCATCGAGAAAGCCAAACGCGACGGTCTAAAATCAACGTTCCAGACGGTCATGTCACGCCTGGATGAGCCGCTTCCTCTCGGATATTCCGCCTGCGGCGATGTTGTCGCCGTTGGTAGCGGACTTGAAGGTGTGTTCCATGTTGGCGAACGGGTTGCCATCGCGGGCGCGGGCCTTGCCAATCATGCAGAATTAAATGTTGTTCCGCGAAATCTCGCTGCTCCCGTACCAGCAGGCGTCACCGACGATGAGGCCAGCTTCGGCACCTTGGGCGCTATCGCACTGCATGCTGTTCGAAACCTTAGTGCCGGACTGGGCGAAACCGTTGCCGTAATCGGCCTTGGGCTGGTTGGGCAGTTGGCAGCTCAATTCCTGAGACTTTCGGGTATTCGTGTTGTTGGCCTTGATTATGATCCCTCACGGTTGGATCTGGCGACCGACCTTGGCCTCGAACTGGCGATTAACCTAGCTCAGGACGATGCGATAAAAAGAGTTACTGCCCTGACGGGCGGACGCGGCTGCGATGGCATTTTGATTGCCGCCGCCACCACATCTAACGAGCCGTTCATTACCGCGGCAGACATCGCCCGGGACCGGGCGCGGGTTTCCATGGTTGGCCTGACGGGAACCACTTTTCCATATGCCGAGTTCATGAAAAAAGAACTAAACATTATCGTATCAAGATCCTACGGGCCCGGACGGTACGACCCCGATTTCGAAGGTCGTAATGTGAAGTATCCGGAAGGCTGGGTACGATGGACCGAAACGGAAAATTTAGCAGAAACAATGCGCCTGATGTCTCCAGCTCTGGCTAACCGCCTTGATGTGAACCCACTTATTTCTCATCATATGGAACTTGCCAACGCAGAAGACGCCTACGCCATGATTACCGGCGGCAAGATACCGCACATGGGCGTTGTTCTGTCTTATCCTGACCAACCGAGCCGCTTACAAACATCGGCGCCAAGCCGGACGGCAGCATCAGCGCCTGAATGTGTGCTTGGCGTGATCGGGGCCGGTAATTTTGCCAAATCCGTATTACTACCTGAACTTAGAAAAATTGACGGTGTCACGTTGCACACTCTGGCAACGCAGCGCGGCGCAACCGCCGATCACGGCAAAGAAACATTCGGATTTCTCAACTGCTCCGCCGATGTCGATGAGGTTCTCGGCAATCCAGATATCAACGCCGTACTCATCGCGACCCGTCATGACAGTCATGCTGATCTTACCGCGCGCGCGCTCGCATACGGTAAATCTGTGCTGGTCGAGAAACCGCTGGCACTTGATCGCAACAGTCTCAACCAAGTCATTGCGGCTCGCAACGGTCAGGAGAACTGCTTTTTTCAGGTTGGGTTTAACCGCCGGTTTGCGCCAATGGCCAAACGCGTCAAAACCGAAATGGACAAAACAGGCGCGGTAAAAGTGATGATGTTGCGCATCAATGCTGGGGCCATCGACGGCGATCATTGGGTCCATGCTGCCGATGAAGGTGGCGGCAGGGTTTTGGGCGAAGTCTGTCATTTTATCGACCTTGCACGTTTCTTTGCCGGTTCCGCGATTACCTCTGTTCAAGCGGGCGCTGCCCGTAGCAATGGTTCGGTCTGTGATGATGTATCAATTTCGCTGATGTTCGAAGATGGATCTCTGGCAACAATTCTCTACACCGCGCTTGGCGACAGCGCTGCAGATAAAGAACGGTTTGAAATATTCTCAGGCGGGCGCAATGCCATTATCGAGGACTTCCGCCAACTCAGCCTAACCGGCTCAGGTGCAGCGGTTTCAGATAAATCCGCCCAGGACAAAGGGTTCAAGCAAAGCCTCCGTGCGTTTAGCACCAGCGTCATCAATGGGGGCGCGGCGCCAATTGATGAAAACGAGTTGATCGAATCCAGTTTGGCAACTATCGCCGTGCTGGAAAGTCTTCAAACCGGAACAAAGATTATTCTTTAACCAAGACAAAGCAGATACCCCAATGGATTTGAAAACACTATACGCGTCAGAATTTGAAGAACACGCCGCCGTCATGATAGCAACCCGCGATCAGCTTGAAACACCGTTCATGAAGCTTGTTGCCGAAGGACTATCATGTATCAGAAATGATGGTAAAATTCTATTTTTTGGAAACGGCGGTAGCGCCGCCGACTGCCAGCATCTGGCGACGGAACTAACGATACGGTTTAAAAAAGATCGCGCCCCGATTGCAGCCCTATCATTGAGTACCGATACATCAGCACTGACCGCCTGTGGAAATGACCTGGGATTTAATGAAATATTTTCGCGACAGATCGAGGCACTCGGCAGGTCCGAGGATATGGCCATTGGCATTTCCACGTCGGGCAATTCTGAAAACGTTATTCGCGGACTGGTTCAGGCGAACACCCTCGGCATGACAGCAGCCGCGCTCGGCGGCAAAGGTGGCGGACGCATGAACGAGATCGCTGATCCTTATATTGTGATTCCGTCGGATACCACGGCGCGCATTCAGGAAATGCACATCATCATCGGGCATATGTTTTGTGATGCCCTTGAGCGGGAGTTGAAATTGGTATGAGCAAAGGCCCGTCTCTGACCCCCTTGATTGAACAGTTAAACGATTCCCATGTTCTTTGTGTTGGCGACGTCATGCTGGACAAATTCATTGCCGGCGCGGTTGACCGGATCTCTCCGGAAGCACCAATCCCGGTCCTCAGGATCACCGATGAGAATACAATGCTCGGCGGCGCTGGAAACGTTATCCACAATATTACGACACTTGGTGGGCAAGTTTGTTTTGTTTCCGTACTCGGCGACGATGATGCTGGGCGGGATGTCGCCGCCTTGGTCGATGAACATACCGGTGTTCGCGGCGAAATACAGATCGACACAAGCCGGGAAACATCCATTAAAACACGGTACCTCGCCGGTAATCAGCAAATGCTGCGGGCGGACAAAGAAACCACGCATGATATTTCCGGCGACATCGCTGACTGGATCCTTCAGGTGGTCGAGGCCGAACTTCCCCATTGCGGCGCCATGATGCTGTCTGATTATGGTAAAGGTGTTCTCAGTAATGCCCTGCTTGAACGGCTCATTGCCGCCGGGCAAAATGCGGGTATTCCAATCGTCGTTGACCCCAAGGGTACGGATTATTCCTGCTACAAAGGAGCAACCCTGATCACGCCCAATCGTAAGGAACTGGAGCAGGCGACCGGACTGCCGACAAACACCGATGATGCCGTTATTGCTGCCGCGCGCCAATTGATCGATCAGTCCGGGGTCGAAAATGTTCTGGCGACCAGAAGTGCCGATGGCATGTCCCTGATTTCAAGCGGTTCAGTCGCCCATCTGCCCGCCGAAGCGCGCGAGGTGTTTGATGTTTCCGGCGCTGGAGACACGGTCGCAGCGACCATGTCGGTAGCATTGAGTGTTGGCGCTGATATGATTGATGCCGCTCTGCTCGCGAATACAGCGGCGGGTATTGTGGTTGGCAAGTTTGGCACGGCGACGGTTTACCGAGCAGAATTGATTGCGTCCCTGCATCATCAAAATGTATCGGAAGCGGAAGTCAAAGTGCGTACCGACCGCGAAACCACTGCGCGGACCGAAAAATGGAAACAAAACAATCTAACCGTCGGGTTCACAAACGGTTGTTTTGATCTCTTGCATCCAGGGCATTTGTCGCTGCTCAATCAGGCCAGCAAGGCCTGTGACCGGTTAATCGTTGGGCTTAACACCGATGCTTCCGTTCAACGCCTGAAGGGTCCAGGCCGCCCGTTACAATCGGAGACGGCGCGGGCTCAGGTCCTGGCCTCATTAGCCTGCGTTGATGCCGTTGTTTTGTTTGATGACGAAACCCCCTTGCGCCTGATCGAAATGTTCCTACCCGATGTGCTGGTCAAGGGCGCGGATTATACGGAAGACGCCGTGGTCGGAGCAACTGAAGTCAAAAACAACGGTGGACGTGTTGTCCTGGCAAAGTTGGAAGATGGGTTCAGTACAACAGCAACGGTTAAGCGGATGAATGGCAACGAAAGTTAAGTCGGCGTGATAAAATCGGTTAGAACACTTATTCAATATTCTACTGCGTCAGATCATAATTTTCTGAAGCAAAGACCGATATTCAGGCATTCCTAAGTTCAGAGCCAAAGCTTCATCAAGCGTACACCAACGAATTTCAGTATGTTCGTGACCACAGCGACGCGGGCCACCGCCCGACCATGCGGTAACAGTATAGATATGATAGAGATAATTGCCGTTAGATTGTGGATCTGGTTCGGTTAACGTTGTTAAAAAATCGAACTCAGATGGCGTAATATCAAGCTCTTCGCTCAGTTCCCGAATTAACGTCGCCTCGATTGTCTCTCCGTCTTCGACATGGCCGCCAAACATATCCCAGACACAAGGGTATGTGTTCGCGTCAGGTGCTCGCAACCCAAGAAGAACCCTCCCGTGATCGAGAACAAATCCGCCAGCACATTCTATTGGGCTCGTATCTGAGCGAATTTTTGGAGTTTTCATCGATACACTTTATTCATAAAGCAACCTCAACCAGCCGCGGTTTGTTTAATACAACACACATTAAAACCCTATTGAAGAGCATCCAAAACCTGTTTCCAGAAACCGTCTGGTTTTCCGACCTCGGGTTTATCATTTGAACCAGCCTCATTCTCGCTACGGGGGAGCGGTTTACTGGCCAAACCGCCATGAGCCGCTTTCATCACATCGCGCCAGACCTTTGTCGGCAGGCCGCCGCCGGTTAGGCCTTTCATCGGTGCGCCGTTATCGTTGCCGATCCAGACGCCCGCCACATAGTCTGCTGTATAGCCTATAAACCAGGCGTCGCGGTAGTTTTGGCTGGTCCCCGTTTTACCTGCTGCAGGGCGGTTTATACGGGCTTTTTTACCCGTTCCGGTCTGCACGACTTCTGACAACATTCTATTCATACCGTTAACGTAATGAGGTGCGATGACCCGGCCTGCTCCTGCCCCTTGACGTTTGTAGACAACATCGCCGTTGCCGCTTCGAATTTCCTCAATGCCAAATGGCCAGACACCGTATCCGCCATTGGCGAATGTGCCATATGCAGCGGTCAGCTCCAGCATGGTCATTTCAGCGGTGCCGAGCGCCAAAGACAGATCGAGCGGCAATTTTCCACTGATTCCAAGGCGCCGCGCGGTTTGGACGATTCGTTTCGGCCCCGCCTTCTCTGCGACCCGTACGGCGATCGTATTGACGGATTTGGCCATGGCCCGCGTCAGGGACATCTCACCTTCATATTTTCCATTGAAGTTTTTTGGCCGCCATCCGTCGATATCAATTGGTCCATCAACCAGTGTGGACGATGGTTTCAGGCCTGCTTCAAGCCCTGCCAGATAGACAATCGGTTTAAACACCGACCCCGGCTGGCGTTTGGCCAGGGTGACCCGATTAAATTGGCTGGCCGCATAATTTCTCCCACCAACCATGGCCCGCACCGCACCGCGGCTACCCAGAACGAGAATCGCACCATTGTGCGCACCACGCTTTTTACCTTCATCGGAAAGTGCCGCTTCAAGAACGCGTTCTGCTTTACGCTGCAGACTTGCGTTTAATGTCGTAATGACGGTCAAATCCTGATCACCGGCGGATACATAACTCCCCACCTGGCCAAGCACCCAATCCGCAAAATGTCTACCAACCCGTTGGGTGCGGGTAACAAGAGCACTACGTTTGCCTTTCTCGGCTTTTTTGGCCTGGATTTCGTTGAGGTACCCGGCGGCAACAAGATTACGCAGAACTTGCAAGGTGCGATCATGGGCGCGCTTTTTGCTGGCATGCGGGTTGTAACGGCTTGGGGCTTTTAATAGCCCGGCGATTAACGCCGCCTCGTAGGTTGATATTTTTGAAGCCGGGCGATTAAAATATTTCCGCGCCGCGGCGTCCACACCATACGTTCCTGCACCGAGATAAACGCGGTTAAGATAGATCGTCAAAATTTGCTCTTTTGAAAACCGGTACTCCAACCAAAACGCCAGCATCAGTTCCTGCACTTTTCGTTTGATCGACCTTTCTGGTGTGAGAAAGAGGTTTTTTGCGACTTGTTGGGTTAACGTGCTACCGCCCTGAACAACACGGCGGGCCTTGATGTTCGCCCACATGGCCCGCGCCACTCCGATAAAATCGATACCGAAATGACTGTAAAAGCGGCGATCTTCTGTCGCCAAAACCGCATTGGGCAAGGCCGCTGGTAAGTCCTGCAATTGTACAGGTACGCCGTACAGATCACCTTTCGCGGCCAGGACCTGACCATCTGATGAAATCAGTGTCACCGTCGGACGCCGCGTTGCCGCCAGAGCGTCATCAACATCAGGCAGGTCAGCATAAAAAAATCCAGCGGTAAGAATGCCGGCAATCAGTCCCCAGACAATAAATGTCATTCCCCACTTAAGGCACCCAATGGCAAATCTGTTTAAAGAAAAACCCATTTTTAGGGTCGGGCCAAGTTTGGAAGATGATTTTTTCTTATTTGCCATACCCCTTTATTGTCGCGCGCGGTTAGGATTGCGTTAACGCTGGAATGCGACTTTCCCTCTCGCGCATGGCGATCTTTTATCCACTGTTTCGCAATCCCGCGGCAATGCCGTTGATTGTCAATTGAATGCCGCGCAATACCTTTGGGTCGTCGGAGTCCCGGCGATGCAGTTTCAGCATCTCAACCTGAATATGGTTCAAGGGATCAAGATAAGGAAACCGGTTTTGGATGGAGCGCTCGAGCAGAGGATTTCCCTCAAGCAATTTTTCATTGCCAGATATCTTCAAAAGAGCGGCAATAGAGGCTTGCCGTTCATCCCGAATGCGTCCAAATATTTTTTGCCGAAGCTGTGGATCCTTGACCAAAGCCGCATACCGAGACGCGATGGCGATCGAGCTTTTCGCCAGCACCATATCCATGTTCGATAACTGGGTGCGGAAAAATGGCCAATCCTGATACATTTTTTGAAGCAATACTATTCCGTCTTCAGGATGCTCTTCCTGCCATTTTTGAACGGCGGAACCAAACCCGTACCAACCCGGCAACATCAGGCGGCATTGAGCCCAACTAAAGACCCATGGAATGGCGCGCAGATCCTCAATCTTCCCGGACTGTTTACGCGATGCGGGCCGCGAGCCGATATTGAGCGTTGATATTTCACTGATCACAGTGGATTCGCGAAAATAATCTTCGAACCCGTCCGTTTCATAGACCAATCCCCGGTAGGCTGAGAACGCGTGAGCCGACAATGTCTCCATCGCATCCAGATAGTGTTTCTCCGGTTTAACCTGATCGGGATGTAACAATGTCGCCTCTAGCGTCGCCGCGGTCATAGCTTCAAGGTTACGGCGTCCAAGATCTGGATTCGAATATTTACTGGATATAATCTCGCCTTGTTCTGTGACGCGGATATGCCCCTGAACGGCGCCAGCGGGCTGCGCCAAAATCGCTTCATAGCTGGGGCCACCGCCACGCCCGACTGTGCCGCCGCGGCCATGAAACAAGCGTAATTTCACAGCATGGCGTTTGAACAAATCGATCAATCCGATCTCGGCTTTGTAGAGCTCCCATCCTGAGGTGACAAAACCACCGTCTTTATTACTGTCTGAATATCCCAGCATAACTTCTTGAACGGCGCCGAGGCTGTCGACAAACGCACGGTATTCCGGGATTGATAACAATCGGTCCATGATCTCAATACAATTACGCAAATCTTCAATCGTTTCGAACAAAGGCACGATATTAATTGCGCTGTTGCCGCTCGGTTCAACCAGACCGACCTGCTTTAACAGGACTGCAAGTTCCAACAGATCAGAGACATCGGTCGTATTCGATATGATTGCGGTTGGAATTGCGCGCGGACCGAATACGGAGTGCGCGTCAGCTGCGGCTTTAAACACAGCAAGCTCATTAGCCGTATCATCCGAATAGGTCCAAAACGGTCTCAACAATGGGCGCGCCGTGGTCAACTCTTGTACCAACAGCGCGATACGTTCGTCTTCTGACCGATCCGTATAATTTGAACTCGGTATCATCGCTTCAAACAATTCCGCAATCGTGCTTTCATGAACGGATGAGTTTTGCCGGAGATCAAGGCTGGCTAAATGAAATCCGAAACAGTCGACTGCCCGGCGCAAGTGTCGCAATCGCCCTTCCGTTAATGCAGCTGATTTATTGTCAATGAGCGAATTATGAATGATTTCCAGGTCATTGATAAAATCGCCCGGAGATTTGTAAGGCTCCGCGTCCCCAATCGGATGGCGCACGAGTTTGGTCGTGCCAAATTCCGCCGCAGTCGCGGTTAAGCGAGCAAAGATCCCGCTGATCGCCAAACGATAAGGTTCTAGAGCACGATGGGGGGATTTGTCTGGTGATTTATCTGCAAGCCCCAATAGTGCACTTGAGACGTTTATAACTCTGGATGACAGCGATAAATCTCCGCCCAGCTCATGAAGTTCCTGAAGATAAAATTCAAATACCCGAGATGTTTGTTTGCCCAATGTTTTCTTCAAAACGTCGGCCGTTACAAACGGGTTTCCATCTCGGTCGCCTCCAATCCAACTCCCAATGCGAAGAAAGGAATTGAGCGCGGCGCCCTGATTGTCGGGATCCAAAGTATCGAGCCTGTCTTCAACGGCCGCGTAAAATTTCGGCAATGCACCCAAAAACGTATAATCATAATATGATAATCCGTTCCCAACCTCGTCGAGGACATTTAGTTTTGACTGCCGAAGTAAATTTGTCTGCCAAACGGTTAGGACTGAACGCCTGATTCGATCTTCGATATCTTTCAACTCGCCTGGCGTCCACGTGCCGCGATCGCGGCGCTCGAGCAAAGCCGCGACATCCATTTCGTGGCGCATGGTACTTTTCCGGCGCACTTCGGTCGGGTGAGCAGTCAATACCGGACTGACCAAAGCATCTTTAAAAAATTCTCGGATGGTGCCGCCCGACAAACCCACTTTTACCGCGCGCTCCAATGCACTGGCGATCGTACCGGGCCGAGGTTTATCACCAGCGATATCGTGTGCTCGTGTGCGCCTGATATGATGTTGATCTTCCGCTATATTCGCCAAGTGCGAGAAGTAACTATATGCCCGCACGACCTGAACCGCTTGTTCAGGGGTTAATGTATTCAGGAAATTTTCAAGTTCCTCTTTCGCCGGTTCATCATCATCGCGGTAAAACCGGATTGACGTCTGGCGAATATTTTCAACGATGTCATAGATGTCATCCCCTTCCTGCTCTCGCACGGTGTCACCGAGCAACCGTCCGAGCAGACGAATATCATCGCGAAGCGGCCGATCCTTATCGCTGCCATCGGAGGGAGTTTTACTGTCTTGAGCGGGCAAGGGTTCAGTTGTCATTTTTAGAATAGTCCACCTTATGCTGACGGGTTCAGATCCTCACCACCGACTTTCCGATGAGACCAAACTGGGATATTTTACAGAAATGTTTCGTTGGAGCCGGTCAGGCTCAGGCGGGGGTGCCAGTACGTATTATGAATATTAAAACTGACGGTCTTAGAAAATCATAATACGACAATGAATCAATTCTTTGGAATGGATGGGCATTTTAGATCAAAGGGCCTGGATTATCGACCCATAATTTTGGCAGAACTGAACTGCACACCCTGCTACACTAACCCGCTTTGGATTGAACGCTTGGTTTTGTGAAAACTGGAAAATAAAGCAGGCTGAATAAACCGAAGGCTGCGATCCAGGCAAAACCGGAAGCCCAGACCATCACGTTGTTAAAATCTGGCACGAACGATGCGCTAACGCGCAGCAGCGCCGCTACGGTTATCAATATAAAAACGACCGTTGTTCCCGTCGTTGCAGTTAACGTCCGTCCGGTATGACCCAAAGATGCCCGCGCCATTACAACCGCAATCATCGTACCAAAGGCACCGCTCGTCAGGGCATGTGTTCCAGCACTCAACGGAACGGCCGATGTTATCCCCGTCAAGCCGATTAATATCAATGCCGCCGACAGCCAAACATAACCAAGATGCAGACCCCACATGAGCGGCTCATCAATTATCGCCCAGCCTTTCCAGCGCAATAATCTGAACCCGTGAAACCCACCCGCACAGAGCGCCAGGTAAGACGTTATAAGATGTGTGGGTGCCGATACCATGGCGATGACAAAAACAATCAAAACCACGAGAGCAGCTGAATCAAAACGCCCCATCGATTTGGGCAAATCAATCGCGCCACTCTTTACAAGCCAGTTTCGAGTAAAACTGGGAATTATCCGCCCTCCAATGACAGCAACCAAGATGGCCAAAACGTACATCGACAGCCGAATGCCAACGTCCGCCGTCTCAGCAATAGAATTGAGTTCCCCATGCACGAGCCAGTTGCCGAACGTAAAAAATGAAATCAATACGAGAACGGGCAAATTTCGCCAATTTCTGCCGCGAACAATTTCACGACCGATCATCATCGTGAGTGTCGTCAGAAATAAAAGGTCCATTACCGTCACGGCCAGGGGCCCGAGAAAATCACCAACCAAAAATCCAAGGCGTCCTAAACCCCAGAACAGAACCAGCGACCCGAGGCGCCATCCGCTAACCGGCAACCGGCCCGTCCAATTGGGAATCGCGGTTAAGATAAAACCGGCGATTGCAGCGCCAGCGAACCCAAATAACATTTCGTGCTGATGCCACAACAGTCCGTCAACGCCCGTCGGCAAATCCATAATGCCGTTATAAATCAAAAGCCAAATAGGGATCGACAGCGTTGCCCACAATCCCGCAGCCATAAAAAGCGGCCGAAAGCTGTGTTGCAAAATCGGTGATCCGGCAGCCGCTTTGCGTTTTATATCGGCGATACGCTCGTGTGGTTTGGTATTGTTTTGGGACACGGTATTGTTTGCCTGATCTAATGGGTCCATTTGACGAACTTATGATTACGGAACACCTGTCTGCAAGATTGGTACGGCTTAACCATCGTCGGTTCGAGTTTATCACCGCAAGCGCTCTGAAATCTCGTAAAATTTTATATTCGAGTCGTTTTTAGAAATATATTTTCATTATTGTATTCTATGGAAATTTCTGTCTATTTATATTCTGTCGTAACTAAACTCTGGATATCTGGATTATATATAGTGAGCCACGCTCCTGCGACCTATAGCGAACTGACGGCCTTTATTGCGACTGAATTTGTGAGTCTGCCCCAGCAGCTACAAAAATTCGGCCGTTTTGTGCTGGATAATTCTGATGTTTTGGCGCTTGAGACGGTCACGACAGTGGCTGAGCGGGCCGGTGTTCAGCCGTCCGCTATTGTCCGCTTTGCCAAGGCGATGGGACACGACGGGTTTAGCGACCTGCAACAGATTTGCCGCAACCAATTAATGAAAGATACGTCGAGTTACCGGGAGCGGGTAAAAACCCTAATGGATGACGGCCGTGAAGGCCCGGCTGCCGTACTGGATGCATTTACTGCGGCGGGTATCGAAACGTTGGAAAAATTACGCCTGAACACAAAACCTGATGACCTCAAGCGTGCGGTTGAGATTCTTCGGTCTGCAGATGACATTCATTTGTTTGCTCAAGGCCGCTCTTATGCTGTTGCACAATACTTGTATTACGCTTTGTCGCGATTAGAAGTACGATGTTTTCTAACTGATGGCACAGGCGGCATGCTGGACCAGCAAATTGGAAAAATCGGACCCTCTGATGCGGTAATCGCGATCAGTTTCGCGCCGTATACCCTTGCAGTTGGCACCATCGTCGCGGCTCTGGCAGAGCGCGGGGTTGATGTTATCTCAATCACCGATAGCCCGGTAAGCCCTCTGGCAGCGCCAAGCTCCGTCAATTTTGAAATTTCCGAATCGATCGATCAGGCGTTCAGAACGCTTGTCGCACCAATTTGTCTTGCGCAAAGTCTGGTGGTTAGTCTGGGGCAAACCCTATCGGAAAATTCCACCGAACCCTCTACATTAGCCGGATAGATCAAAAGAAATGAATAAAAATATGGACAACAGAGATCTCGATGTCATCTGCCTTGGACGATCCAGTGTCGACCTTTATGGAGATCAGGTCGGTGGACCGCTTGAAGACATGCAATCGTTCTCAAAATACATCGGTGGCTGCGCCACCAATATTGCGGTTGGTACGTCGCGGCTTGGGCTGAAAAGCGCACTTATTACCCGCGTCGGGGACGAACAGATGGGCCGCTTTATCCGCCAGACATTGGTTGAAGAAGGCGTTGACGTCAGTCATGTTTCAACTGATCCCGAGCGGTTGACGGCCTTGGTTATTCTTGGCATTCGTGACCTGCAGACCTTTCCACATATTTTCTACCGAGAGAACTGCGCCGATATGGGTATCCTTGCCGAGCATATCTCCGAAGACTACATTGCCTCATCAAAGGCCGTGGTGTTGACAGGAACACACTTCTCCAAACCCGGCGTTGAAAAAGCTAGCCGCACCGTCATCCGGTATGCCAAGGACGCCGGAACCAAGATTGTGCTGGATATCGATTATCGTCCTGTTGTTTGGGGACTGGCTTCTCACGGCGACGGCGAAAACCGTTTCGTCGAATCAACAGATGCGACCAAACATGTGCAGAGTATCCTCAACGATTGTGACCTGATCGTCGGCACCGAAGAAGAAATTCATGTCGCCGGCGGCTCAACAAATACAATTGAAGCCGTCAAAACCATTCGTTCGTTAAGTGATGCCGCGATTGTTGTCAAAAGAGGGCCGATGGGCTGTGTCGTTTTCCCCGATACCATTCCAAGTGATCTTGATGACGGCATCTGGGTCAAAGGCAAAGAAATTGAAGTCTATAATACACTTGGCGCCGGGGATGGGTTTATGAGTGGTTTTTTACGCGGTTGGATCATGGGCGAAGCCTGGGAAACCTGTTGCACATACGGAAATGCTTCCGGCGCCATTGTCGTATCCCGCCACGCCTGCTCACCTGAAATTCCAAGCTGGGAAGAGTTGCAAGACTTTCTCGAAAACGGCAGCCCCTTGTTACGTCTTCGTGAAGACGAGCGCCTGAACCACATTCACCGCGTCACCAATCGCAGTCATGATTGGCCGGAAGTCTGTGCGCTTGCCTTTGATCATCGCTCTCAGTTTGAATATCTCGCCAAACAAACTGGTAAAGGTGCGAAAGAAATTTCAACGTTCAAGAAAATTATCGCCGCCGCCGCGACGATGGCGATATCAGATGACGATAACCCAGGTGTATTGATTGATGACAAATACGGTTTTAATGCATTGGCGGGAATGACCGGTGAGCGGTGGTGGACAGCCCGGCCGATTGAACTGCCAGGATCGCGCCCTTTGGAATTCGAAGCCGGAGACAATATAACGTCCGTCCTGCGCGAATGGCCACGCTCGCACGTGGCTAAAGTTTTGGTGAATTATTCCCCGGATGATACCGCCGATCTTAAAGCAGAGCAGCTCAATAAAGTCTCCCGTCTTTATAACGCCTGCATTTCGACGGGGCATGAACTGCTTCTTGAAATAATTCCGCCCGCTGAAACCACCGACATGGACGGCGCTGTGACACGCGCGATGGCCGAGTTCTACACTCACGGAATTAAACCGGACTGGTGGAAACTGCCGCCAGCACAGTCTAAACAAAGCTGGGCAGATATAGAAAACGCCATTGAAACGTACGATTCCCATTGCCGAGGGGTACTCATGCTGGGGCTGAATGCCTCCATTGACGACTTGATCTCCAGTTTCAAATTTGGTGCGAGCTCGCCAATATGCAAAGGTTTTGCTGTTGGGCGAACCCTGTTCCAAGACGCAGCAAATATTTGGTTCGCTGGTGAAATTGATGACCAAAGTGCACAAACTATGATCGCGGATAACTATCGGCGCCTGCTGGATACCTGGCGATCGCTTCGGCAATCACACTTGAATTAGAGGGCAGAATGAACACATTAATCTGTAAACATACTAAACCCAACGCAGACGGGCTGGTCCACCACATTACCCCTCAATCCGCGAACTGGACGTATGTCGGGTTCGATCTTTATGAATTGTTACCGGGCCAGTCCGTATCGAAGAATACGGAAGATCGGGAGGTTTGCCTGGTGGTGGTCACCGGTCGCGCCACGATAAAAACGGACGGTCAGGCGTTCGAGAATATCGGAGGACGGGACAGCGTTTTCGAAAATCAGGGCCCCCACGCGGTCTATGTACCCGCCGGCTCTTCCTATTCTGTTTCGGCAACGTCCGACCTGACACTCGGGATCTGTAGCGCACCGGGCAAACCGAACAGCAATCCCGCACGACTAATCTCGCCCGCCGATATGGGCAGGATGACCCGCGGCGTTGGCACCAATGTGCGCCATGTCTGCAACATCCTGCCAGACACCGAAATTGCCGATAGCCTGCTTGTTGTTGAAGTGATCACGCCAGGCGGCAATTGGTCAAGCTACCCACCACACCGCCATGATACAGATGACTTGCCGAATCAGTCGTCACTTGAAGAAACATATTATCACCGCCTTAATCCATCGCAGGGATTTGCCTTCCAGCGCGTTTACACAGATGACCGTTCGCTTGATGAAACCATGTCCGTTGAAGACGGTGATGTTGTCATGGTGCCGAAAGGCTATCATCCAGTCGGCGCACCGCATGGTTATGATCTTTATTACCTTAACGTTATGGCGGGCCCCACCCGTGAGTGGGTTTTTAAGAATGACCCGGACCACGACTGGATCATGAATAAATCATACTAATGTCTCGGGCCGGACCCGTTGTTTAAAAATGACCGACAGTAAAATTCAACAATAAATTCCTCGATCTGAAGTTTATTTGTTAGGATAAAATCCTGAGGAAATTTGATACAATTTAGGACATCTGAATGGCAACCTACGATTTCGCAACCTGCAACATTACGGTAATTGACGATGAGCCGTTTGTTCGAAAATTACTGGTGAAAATACTGGACGGTATGAATGTCCAATTGGTTTTTCAAGCTGAAAATGGTCGAGAAGGCCTTGACGTATTATCTGGTTTGGGTGCCGCCATCAATTTGATTATTTGTGATCTGGAGATGCCGGAAATGGACGGATTTGAGTTTGTGGCGAAACTCCGTGCCCATGAAAATCCAGATATTGCCAACTTGCCCGTCCTCATCTTAACGGGGCACATTGATCAGGAGAACGTCGAAAAAGCAGTGAAATTGGGAATCCATGGTTATTTGAAAAAGCCGATCAACAAAGTAACGCTGGAACAAAGGATGATCCGGGCCCTGACGGCTCCCCCAATTGATGCCAATAGGATCCGGCGATAAATACTTTTTATTTTTTACGTCCTCTCAATTCTCTATATATCGCCGCACCCTCACCAACGATTAATCACGAAGGCGCTCAATCGCCGCATTAAGTTCTTCCCGGGCCTTTGCCCGTTCGATACCTTTCAGTTTTACCGGATCAGCAAATAGACGGAAGCTCGTTTCATTGATACGGATAACTTGATGGTCCAACGGCACCTCTTTTTTGAGGTATTTCACCTTGTACGGCGTTACCGGTCGCTGGATACCTTTGACTGTGATCGGCTCTAATTTCTCGCATTTCACTATATCCTTGACGATCGAGTATGTCTCCTGACTGAGCGTCAAACCGCCCGGGTCGGTAATGCTTTCCAAACGGGCGGCCAGATTTACTTCGCCGCCAATGATGGTGTAGTCCATGCGCACTTCTGATCCAAAGTTGCCGACGTTGCAGTAGCCGGTATTGATGCCAATGCGCATCTGGAACGGACGTTCATACCCTTGATCGCGCCAGTCCTCGGCCAACTCCAGCATCCGTTCCTGCATTTCAAGCGCCATTGCCACGCACAATTTGGCGTCCTCCTTTACCCCTTTGGTGTCAGGGTCACCGAAGAATAATAACATCGCATCGCCGATGTACTTATCGATTGTTGCGCCGTAACGCAGGGCGATTTCAGACATTTCGGTTAGATAATTATTGAGCAATGCCGTCAGGTCTTCGGGCTGCATATTTTCCGTGGTGGAGGTGAAGTCCTTGATGTCTGAAAAAAATACAGTCAGTTTCTTGCGTTCAGTGTTGATCGCCACATCTCGTTCGCCGCTGAAGATTGACTGGTAGATTTGCGGCGACAGATATTTGGACAACTGCTCCGAGAGATGGGCGAGGACTGAATTTTTTTCATCCAACGCCTTAGCCACACGGTTCAATTCAGCTTCGCTTCGGTCGCTGATCCGCATCAGTTTGCGCGATTGCCGCAGTAACTTTTGATACGCTTTGACAAGTGCCGCCATTTCAATAGCGGGGACAGCTTCATCGCCATCGGCAAGGACACCTTCAGCCCGCTCAACGATCTTGATTTCTTTGCCGAACAGGTCACCGGTCATGTCAAGTTTCGAGAACTTTCATGTTAAATTTGGCATGCTCCAAATCTTCCGCAAATTCCTGTCCCAGTTCCTCCATTGTGTCGTCTTCGGCGTCGTAGTGCCAGTTAACAGTCACGTCTGCGCCGCTCTCGGCAACTTCGTCGAGATGATCGAAGATGCTCATAATGACCTTGGCACTCGAAGAATTAAAATAAATCAGCTCGAAGTCAAACTCGACCTTTCCGTTGCCAATATCCGTTATGCTTTCGGTGAATTGTTCCATCACCGGGCCATAAAAAGCCGTAACATCCTCAGGATAGGATTCTCCGCGAATGCAAAACTTCAGATCGGAAAATTCAAAATTGATCTCGGGGGAACGTTCGGTCGCTTCTAATTTCAGGTTTTCCATGATTTTCCTTGCTCAAACATATGCCTTCAGGGCGAAAAATGCGAATTTTTCGTCTAACTCCATGAAGGAAAAGTCGATAATTTCTGTTGATCGCCGGGCGATTTCGATAAATCCCAAACCGGCGCCTTTGCTGGTTTCTTCAGTTGGTCCTCGAAGTTTTTCCTTGTACAAGGTTTTGATGCTGTTTTTGTCCATGGTTTGCAAGACACTAAGTCGGGATTTTAGACGCTCTACGTCTTTGACCAGTATCTTGTTTCCGCAGGAAACAAAAAACTTCGAGTCCTCCATGCCGATGGCAAGAACTCCATAGCGGATTTCGGTTCTGTCCCCTTCACTTCCCCGGCCCTCCCATTCAGCCGAGTAACGAACGATATTCTGCATTTGCTCAACGAATATCGCGAACACATTACGCATCGTGTTGGTATCCGCGTCTTCAAGAAGCAGCTTCTGTTTTAATGCCCCGCCAATGCCGCTCAACACGGGTTCGGTCACATAACCGCTGTAACAGAAAATCACGCCCCGATCATAGAGGGCGTTGCGAAATTCATACATCGAACTGGACAGTTCGGAGTCACTTTGCATTTCAGCATTCATATAATTTGTCCCTGCCTTAGTCAGTATTTCAGGGTCGAGGATATGGATCCCACGCCACATCGCGTAAAGGGTCCATCGATTAAAACCGCCACGCCCAGTTTCCACGGTGTGGATAAGAACGTTACCAAGCTATGCCTCAATTCTGTCATTACTGCATCCACTTCGGTATTCGAGCAGAAAGAGAAATTTCCCAAGAATCACATACAAGATTACACAGTGCATATGAATGGATCAAGCGGTGTCAGCATATTACTGACTATCTGTACACTCTTTTTGCAGCAATTCACGATGGACAGGATTTCTTTGTGATCCTTGCAATTCATTGTTACCCTTAAAATTGGACCCCGCGCCTAATCCGTTGCGCGTCGCTGAGAGAAGATCGGGTATTTAATGGCATATGATTTGTTTGATAGCGAAAAGCGTCTTGTCTCTACCGCAGAGTCTTTGCTTAGCAATGAGTCGGCGGCCGGTAGCCCATCAAACGACGATTATGCGTCGTTGCTCAAAGGGTATAAAAAACTGTTCAAACGGACAAAGCAACTGGTTCGCCTGAACGATCGAAATGAAGCTGATCTTCGTCAGGCGAAAACAAACGCCGAAGTCGCAACAAAAGCCAAAGCAGATTTTTTGGCAACCATGAGCCACGAGATTCGTACCCCGATGAACGGTGTCATTGGGATGATCGATCTGCTGCATCAAACGAACCTTGATGACGACCAGAAACATATGATGCGTACAGTCCGAGATTCGGCCTTCGCCTTGTTGCAAATTATCAATGACATTCTTGATTCGTCAAAAATTGAGGCCGGAAAACTGAATCTTGAGGTCCTGCCCGTGTTCTTGGCGGACATTATTGACGGCGTCGCTCAAACCTTGCGACCAAACGCGGTCGAGAAATCGGTCCGCCTTGTCACTTTTGTTGATCCCGATTTACCAGATCACATTATGGCCGACCCAGTCCGACTTCGTCAGATACTGTTTAATCTGGGTGGTAATGCAATCAAGTTTACAGAAAATACACCTGAACATCCTGGCCGAGTTATTGTTCGTGCGGAGCGGATCAAAAATTGGCGCCCTGGTCAGGACGGCATGTCCCTGACAATTTCCGATTCAGGGATTGGCATGACTAAAGAGGCGATGGACAATCTGTTCAAACCCTTCACTCAGGCCGAAGCGTCCACAACCCGGCGGTTTGGTGGGACAGGTCTTGGCCTGTCGATTTGCAAAAACCTGACTGATCTTATGGCCGGGGACATCACCATTGAAAGCGAACAAGGCGTGGGGTCAACCTTTAGGGTTACCCTGCCATTGGTGACGGACCAAACTGAGCCAGCTGCGGTGCCAACGCTCAATCTTACCGGCCTAAAGGCTGTATGCGTTTATACAGATGATTTGGAAGGCAGCTTCACGGTGCGTTATCTTGAAGCTCAAGGTATTTCAGTACGATCGGCCCAAACGTTAGACGAGGCACGGCAATTGATGCTGTCCCATAGCGCAACCGACATTCTCATCGCACGCGACCTAACAACAAATACGTTATCAGCGCTGCGTTCCGACTTTGCCAACATTGGTTTGATTGCCCTGTCCTCTGGTCGAGTTGTTCAGAAGGACCGAAATGATCCTTCCATAGTTTTTGTTGAGGCGGACCCTCTGTCTCGAGATGCGCTGCTTAAAGCGTTTGCGCGCGCCTCCGGAAAAGCCGTAATTGAACCATCCGAGCGGAACCACGGCTCTGGCCCTCGGACCAAAAAGAAGGCTCCCACCGTCGCTCAAGCTCGCGCGCTGGATTAACTGGTTCTTGTCGCTGAGGACAACCTCACCAATCAGGATGTTATTCGCAGGCAGCTTGACCAACTTGGTTATGCCTGTGAAATGACGTCGGATGGCCTGCAGGCTCTGGACGCCATAAGCGCTGGATCGTATGCGGCGTTGTTAACCGATTGTCATATGCCGAACATGGACGGTTATCAGTTAACAACAGCGGTTCGGGATGCGGAGTCAATTAATGGTGGTCATATGCCGATCATCGCAATCACCGCAAATGCGCTTGAAGGTGAAGGGGACCGGTGTCTGGATATCGGCATGGATGACTATCTGGTCAAACCGCTTGAGATGGACAAGCTTGAGGCTGCCCTTTGCAAATGGGTTCCGGTTGACGCGATGCCGGTGTCGCACGAGCTGTCCGAAACGAAACCCAAAGAGCTGGGCGAAGAGCCGGATTCAGGAGGCGTTATAAACCCAAGAGCGTTGATGGATATTTTTGGGGATGATGATGCGACATTTAAAGAAATACTTCTCGACTTCATCGAGCCGAGCGAAAATATTGTCACCGAAATCATGCAGGGATTTGAGGCCAAGGACGCTTTGGCGGTTGGCACCGCCGCACATAAGCTGAAATCTTCGGCCCGCGCAGTTGGCGCCAACACTTTGGCCGATTTATGTGCGGAACTGGAAACAAATGGTAAGGCGGCTGACTGGCCAGCGATTGAGGTTGGGGTTCCGAAATTAGACGGAATGATAGCACACGTGACAAATTACATTAAGGCCCTGTAGTATCCGGGAATGACCCAGGAAAGGTTTTCAGAATGAATCAGCCACTCGATCTTACGTCTCTTCGCATCCTCGTTATTGATGATGAAACCTTCATGCGGCGACTGATCCTCCGGATCCTTTCTGAATTGGGCGTCAAGAATACATTTGAAGCTGAAAATGGCGCAAAGGGCATGAAGCAAATTGTCAATCTGGGAGGGAAATTGGACCTGATCGTCTGCGACATCGATATGCCCGTGATGAACGGTCTCAGCTTCATCGAATTTTTGCGAGAAGGGCGCGCCGGCCAAGGGAGCGCAGATCTTCCTGTCGTTATTCTGACCGGGCATTCGGACGCAGAGAATATCGACAAGGCAATCAGTCTCGGCATTCAGGGGTTTCTAGTCAAACCCGTGTCATCGACAGCACTCGAAAAACGAATCCGGTCATCCGTCGGAGCCCCGGTCATCAACCCGAATATATTGAATTCGAAAGCGTAACTTTGGTGCCTGATTGGTACTAAGTTTTAGACCTACAATACTGACCGCACGGCATGAAACCTAATTTCTATCTCGGAGGGGCCGTCGTACCGCGGAGGATAAGATTGACTTCAAGCTCAGTGTGTTCTGGCACAGTCTCCCCATTTAGGTGCGCTAAAAGATAATCAGCGGCTTTTTGGCCCATCTCTTCAGATGGAACATGCATAGTTGTCAGGGGCGGCTGGATATGAGCCGACAACGGTAAGTCGTCGAAACCGGCGATTGACACATCACCCGGAACTTTGTGGCCGCTGGCCTGGCACTCTAACAACGCACCGTAAGCAAGGACATCGTTACCGCAGATCACAGCTGTTGGCGAACCGTCTTGGGTCAGTAATCGTTTCATGGCTTGGCGACTGACAGCGATATTGTATGGGCATTCTACCAGCATATCATCCGGGATGCTCAAACCGCGTTCGGCTAATGTGTGCAAAATTCCTTGAAGGCGATCGTGTGCCCGATCGTTATCGCGCGTCACACCGGAGATGATGCCAAATCGCCTATGACCGATGTCCAGCAGATAAGCGGTCTGCCGTGCCGCCGCATCGAAATTGTTAAATCCGATGCACGGGTGATCCGAGTCATTTTTAAATGACCAGGTGTTGATGTAGGGTATTTGTTTTTGAATAAGCCGTTCAAACAGCCGCTCATGATGTTCGAGTCCGATCAGCATCATGCCGTCAACGCCGCGCGCCATTAACGTTTCAGCCTGTGTCAATTCTTCATCGTGTGAATAATTTGAACTGGCGATCAAAAGCGTATACCCAGCGTCCTGTAGGCGTTTCTGGAAGGCCTGAATGCCTTTGGCAAAAATCGCGTTATCCAGCGTCGGAACGATCACCCCGATGGTTCGTGAACGCTGCGATGCTAGAGCTTGCGCCGCACCGTGAGGGATGTACCCAAGTTCTGAAATTGAAGCTTCAATACGGTGTCGCCGTTCTTCCCGAACCAGTTCAGCGTTGGAGAGATAGCGCGAGACCGTCGCCGTGGAGACACCCGCGTGTGTTGCTACATCCTGCAAATTTGGCGTGTTTCTAGTTGTTTTATGTAAGCGTTTACGTATGGATTTTGTTTCTTCAGACATCGCATGTTTTCTAACATGTAACTCAAGGTTGGCGTTTACTCATATGCCATTAATGTTTAATCCACAATTCCCGCGAATGCAAAATAATCTTGACTCCTCGAAAGAAAAGATACATTGGTTATGCATAAAATGTAAGCGCTTACATTATAGTAATTCGCGACACAAGCGTTGGCATTTACACAGGTCCATTCAGGGCTAAAAGCGAAAGGGCGGGATATGTACATGAAAATGGCAGTGACTTTATTCGCTGCATACTTTCTGAACGTTTTTTTGGATGCGGTTACAGGTAGCCCCATCCTGGGGGATGTTCATGAAATGCTTGTGCTGATGATATCGACACTATTTTTCGTGTTAGCGATCCTGAAGCTTGAGGCGGACGCCAAAAGCTAGATCAATTTAACAAATAAATTATTGAGGAACAGGGCATGACAAATGAGCTAAAATCTGCAGAACGTCGCAACTTCTTGAAGCTGAGCAGCACCGGGGCGTTTACCGCTGCCATGGTTGCTGGCGCGGCTGGGACATTGTGGTCCGAAGAGGCGGTTGCGCAGACCGCAAGAGAAGAAAAAAAACGTAAGGCCGCGGCAGAACATACAATGATCATTGCAACCGCTTATGTTTTGGGGGCTTCACGAAGCTACCCAATTCTCCAGTTGGATCTAAAAGAAAACATTCAGAATGCGACCAATGGGCAAGTTTATGTAAAGCTCGCACCAGGTGGCCAGCTTGGCGCTGGCGGTGCGTTGGTTCAGAAAGTTCAGGGCGGTACAATTCAGGCGGCTCAACACTCGCTATCAAACTTCGCGGCATTTGCGCCAGCCGCAGACCTAATCAACATGCCCTATTTCTGTGGATCTAATCAAAGGTTCACGAACCTTGTGCATTCAAATGCTTGGAAATCGGATGTTGAATCCAAAGTTGAGGCCAAAGGTTTTAAGGCCTTGTTCTATGTGGTCATCGACCCACGCGTTGTGGCTGTCCGCAAAGGTGGCGCTGGCGCAGTGATAACGCCTGGCGACCTGTCTGGCGTCAAGTTCCGGGTGCCAGGCTCGAAGATGCTTCAGCAGTATTACAAGATGGTTGGCGCAAACCCGACGCCAGTTGCCTGGGGTGAAACGCCGTCAGCAATCAAGCAGGGTGTCGCGGATGCGCTTGATCCATCTGTTGGAGCGCTGTTTGTATTTGGCTTTAAGGATATCCTGAGCCACGTAACTTTCACTCAAGCTGTACCGGATAGCCAGGTATTTTCTTGTAATCTGGAATGGTTCAATTCACTGCCGAAGGATGTCCAAGAGGGTATCGAAATTGCGTCTGAAATTACCGGACATCAGAATCTCGCGAAAGTTCCGTCAGCAAGAAATTACGCTATGGCGGAACTTCGTAAAGCTGGCGTCGAATTTCATTCTCTGTCTGAGGGCCAGTTAGGTGAATGGAAAGCGGCTGGCGGTTACCAGCGATCTGAATGGGATAGTTTTAAGGTCGAATTGGCAGGTTCCATGGCTGCTTTCGCCAAACTTGAAGAAGGCGCTAACACGCAAGGTCGTTATTACGTCCATGATGCTTAATTAGCAGATGCCGTCAGCATATCTTTGCTGGCGGCATACCGCCTCTATGGCATTTCCACTTAAGTGTTGATC
>WASW01048238.1_pt1 | contig 24666 bp, 28 predicted proteins | sample 5698521 | NCBI WGS metagenome assembly WASW01 (sample SAMN11175560, study PRJNA528189) | sponge metagenome | isolation source: marine sponge | host: Leucetta | place: Antarctica: Western Antarctic Peninsula, King George Island | collected 2013-01
TCCGCGGCACCTTCTTCACCAACGAACCCGCCACTCCCGCCTGCGATAACGATTGCGTCGTCGTCATCACCATCTATTAACCCGTCAGGACCCGCCGCAATCACCTGGTCAGCACTTTTTGCCCCGCCGTATGCCTCCGCTGCAATAATTGCGCGTTCAAGAGCCTCTTCTATAGAGGAGCCTTCTCGCAAAGCTTCGCGGTAAGCTTCTCGCGCAGCAATTTCGCCTGCATCCAAAGCAGCATTAGCCACGTCCATTAATGGACGCATGTTTGTGATCCAGTCGCCTTTGGTGCTGGCTGGGTCATCTGCGCTCGGCGGCTTAAGGAGATCCGGGTCGATCGCCGCGAGCTCACGCTCAATAACCGTTTCAACAATCTCAGCCGCTGTACTCGCTTCTTGGGCAACACGCACTGCAACCTCTGCATCTTTTGATGCAAGTTCTGCGGCGGCTTCGGCGGCGCGCAATGCAGCTGCAGCTGCTTCTTCAGCAGCGTCAGCTTCAGCGACAGCCAGTGCACGCGATTCTTCTTCTTCCTTTGCGTTTTCAGCTGCTTGTTGTGCCTCAGCGAACGCCTCTTCTTTTTGTTTTGCTTCTTCAAGGATTGACAGTGCTTCGGTTCGAGCCTGTCCCGCAGCTTCTAATGCATGACGTACAGCTTCTTCAGCTGTTGCTAACCGCTCGGCTGCTTGTGCTTCTGCTAAATCCGTTTCGGCAACGGCACGAGCCGCTTCCTCTTCAAGCTGCTGTGCATTCTCAGCCTGACGGATTGCACTTTCGAATGCATCATCCCGCTTTTGGGATTCCTGAAGAACCTGCAAAGCTTCGGCGCGCAAGTCTTCCGCATCTTGTTGTTTTGCGTTGGCAAGCTCACCTGCGTCCGCCGCTTGTTTACGCGCAGCATTCTCTGCAGATGCCGCATCGCCTAACGCTTCATCTGCTGCATCTCGAGCTGAGCGCGCAATTGCCGCTTTTCGAGCTGCGATTTCAAATGCTGTTTCGCGGTCGACTTGAATATCGCCTTCAAGCCCAAGCGATAAGTCACGTTCTTCTCCAAAACCATTTTCTTCAGCTTCTGCTGCAACGGCCCTGCTCGCCGGATCAGCCCCTCGCGCCGTCGACAACAATGATTCTGGCATCATTGCCAAAGCATCGGGAAGAGGCGCTAGCGCATCGCCAAAATGTTCAACGGCATCCCGGGGGCCCAGCCGAAATACATTACTGGGCAGACTGAAGTAATCATCAACGGTTGTGACTTCATACGAGCTATCAAGGATTTGCGTACCAGCAGGATTAGTCACACGGATTGCGCCATCGCCAACATCATCAGCGCGAAGATAGGTGACCATTGTGCCACCATCGCCCTCTACGCGGCCTGCGCCAGACGCTCCATCGATGTGGAGTGTTGCAGAAGGTGTCTTAATCGCAAACGCACCATCCGTCGCCGCAATGCCGCCACCCGAGAACGAAAACGTGCCCTCCTGAACAACAAAGGTGGCATGCGCTGTCGTTGAATCAGGATCAAACACCAAGTCTTCAAAGATCACACGTGCATCACCGCTAACGGCAAAAGTGCTTTCGTCGGCAAACAAAAGCCCTACGCTACCGTCGCTATCCGTTTCAATCCGATCACCACGGGCAACCAGCATGCCTTGTTCAGCCTCAACGCGAGATCCATCAGACCGAAAAACCTCTGCCTCACCTGAAGTCGTTTCAATTCGACCGATCGGCGCACCTACAGGGGCTAGGTTTACAGTTTCAGCAGCGTCAATGCCAGCAAGCGCGGCAACCACATCCGGGCCAATATGCGCACCTGCTTCTGTCGCGATGGCCGGAGGGTTTGCCGTAGCAAAGTAATCTTGCACGATGAGCCTGGAGCCATCCGCCAGCTCAATCAGCAAATCGCCATCAAGTCGCGCATAAACCGCATCACTTAAAAGCCCACTACCGGGCACAATCAAAGGTCCAGAATCCGGTAGGGTTAAGACCTCCAGCGAACCAGGAATGTCCTCAAGCGTTGTAGTTTCGATATCGTAACGTTTCGCCATTGGCGTCACTCTCAGCAATATGACCTCAAGATCATGTAGTTTAGCTGATTGGAGGCGCTACAGGTAGAGGTTTTTTGTATCAGGCCGTCATAAAAATTATTTTATCAGCCTTCTGATCACATGTCGTCATCGCCGACATTATAGTTTCGATATCGTAATGTTTATTCCATCAGCGTCAATCTCAGTGAAGTGATATGATCTCAAGGTCATGTGATTTAGCTTATTTGTAACGCTACAAGTATGGCTTTTTATAACAAACCCATACAAAAATTTATCAACCTTCTGACGGTGCGCGGCCAACCATGCCGCCCAGATCCCGCTTACCAAGCACGTGAATATGTAAATGCGGTACTTCCTGGCGTGCATCGACACCATTGTTTGAAATAAATCGATACCCGCTCTCTGAGACACCAACCATCCGTGCAACTGTCCCTACAGCGCGCATAAGCGCTGCGATTTCTTTATCAGATGCTTTCTCGTTGAAGTCGTCCAAGTTCACATAGGCGCCCTTTGGGATGACGAGAACATGTACAGGCGCACGAGGGCTGATGTCGTTGAAAGCCAAGCAATGATCATCTTCGTAAACTTTATCACAGGAAATTTCGCCACGAATGATCTTGGCAAAAATATTATTATCGTCGTAGCTCATGCTTCCCTCCGGGTTTTTTCTGTTTGTTGCGGCTGTTTTTCTCTTCGATGCCTGAAATGCCTTCCCGGCGCGCTAGCTCGCCGTAGACGTCTTCCGGTGCAACGTCCATCGCCGCCCACATCACCAGCAAATGATAAAGAAGGTCGGCGCTTTCACGCATCACTGCATCTTTGCCTTCAGTTAATGCGGCAATCGTAACTTCGGCTGCTTCTTCGTTGATTTTCTTTGCAATTTTTGGCGGTCCGCCTGCAAGTAGTTTTGCCGTATATGAACTTGTTGCGTCGCCACCTTTGCGGCTTTCGATAACACGAAACAATCCATCAAGGACTTCGGCTGTATGATCAGAGGACATCGGTTAAACCTTTTATGTTTCGCGGATCGCAACGCCTGCCGCTTTCATGTGCGCCTTGGCTTCGGTAATCGTATACGTGCCAAAATGGAAAATCGAGGCTGCAAGAACCGCTGAGGCGTGCCCCTCGGTGACGCCTTCAACTAAATGATCAAGTGTGCCGACACCACCAGATGCAATGACAGGAATGCTCACGGCATCAGCAACAGCCCGGGTCAGCGGCAGGTTAAAGCCTTGTTTGGTTCCATCACGGTCCATTGATGTCAGCAAAATTTCGCCAGCACCCAGTTCTTGCATTTTTTTGACCCACTCAACGGCATCAAGACCTGTCGCATTGCGGCCCCCATGGGTAAATATCTCGTATTTACCCGGGCCTGTTGCCTTTGCATCAACCGCAACGACAATGCATTGCGTGCCAAACTTTTCAGCAGCCTCGCGAACAAAATCAGGATTGGTGACTGCCGCTGTATTTATCGAAACCTTATCCGCACCCGCCAAAAGAAGCTTTCGGATATCATCCGTTGTACGCACACCGCCGCCAACTGTAAGCGGCATAAAGCATTGTTCTGCCGTTCTACCAACTACATCAAAAATAGTGTCACGGTTTTCGTGACTGGCCGTAATATCCAAAAAGCACAGTTCATCCGCTCCAGCTGCATCATAGACGCGGGCTTGTTCAACCGGATCACCCGCATCAACCAAGTCGACAAAGTTCACGCCTTTAACAACACGGCCTTCAGCAACATCAAGGCAGGGAATGATCCTCACTTTGAGCATCAGGCAGCCTTCGCACGATTAAGGAGTTGCACCGCATCGGTTGGATTAATCCGGCCATCGTAAACAGCACGACCAGAAATTACACCTTCAAGCTTGGCACTGTCGGCCGCAATAACGGCCTCAAGATCAGCCATCGACGAAACGCCACCTGATAAAATCACTGGTATGCTAATAGCCTTAGCAAGATCCAGCGTCGCATCCAGGTTCGGACCTTGCATTGCACCGTCACGACCAATGTCTGTGTAAATAAGTGCGGCCGCACCCGCATCTTCAAATTGCTTTGCGAGCTCGATTGCCTGAAGTTCCGTTGCTTCAGCCCAGCCTTGAACTGCAACATAACCATCGCGGGCATCGATGCCCAACGCGACTTGGCCTGGAAATGCTTTGCAGGCTTCGCGCACCAGACCCGGGTCACGGACCGCGACCGTTCCCAAGATGACCCGCGTAAGGCCACGATCAAGCCAGCCTTCGATGGTGGACATGTTACGAATGCCGCCACCCATCTGAACCTTAATATCAACCGTTTCCAAAACTGCGGTGACCGCATCAGCGTTTTCCGGTTTCCCGGCAAAAGCGCCATCCAGATCAACCATGTGGAGCCAGGTGCATCCAGCATCCGCAAAAGTCTGCGCCTGCGCCGCCGGGTTGTCGTTAAATACGGTGGCCTGGTTCATATCACCGTGAACGAGCCGGACACATTGGCCTGCCTTCAGATCAATCGCAGGAAAGAAAATCATGGTCGCCACCTTAAAAAATTTGTGATGATGCGAAGGCCGGCTTCCTGACTTTTCTCAGGGTGAAACTGGGTGCCAACAATATTGTCGCGACCAACAGCTGCGGTGATAGGCCCACCATAGTCTGTTGTTGCGAGCACATCGCGATCATTTGCCGCATGCATATGATAGGAATGCACAAAATACACATGCATCCCGGTTTCGACGCCTGCAAACAGTGGATGTGGCTTTGAAGGAACTTCAAGCTCATTCCAACCCATGTGTGGAATTTTTAACCCCGGATCAGACGGGGCAATGTGTTCAACATCACCCTTAATCCAATCGAACCCATCCGTAGTTCCGTGTTCCAAACCGTGACTAGCCATAAGTTGCATGCCAACACAAATACCAAAAAACGGCTTCCCTGACTTCTCAACATGTTCACGTAAAGCATCAGTCATTCCGTCTATAGCCTTGATTCCGCGCTTACAATCTGCAAATGCGCCAACGCCAGGCAGCACAACGCGATCTGCTTTTTGTACATCGATAGGGTCAGCCGTCACCATGACGGTTTCGTCTAGACCGGCTTCGCTGATCGCACGCTCAAACGCCTTTGCGGCGGAACGTAAATTACCCGAACCATAGTCAATGATTGCGACACTCATGGATAAATTCCATCTTTGTCCACGCTGGCGTCGTCCAGAAACCTGCGCATCGCATCTTCGGTGTTATGGCCAGTTACCAAGGCGACTTCTTGATAGCCTTGGCGCTCAAGGGTCCATCGCCGAATATCATTTCCAGCAAAACCAATCGCCAAACCAAGTGCAATTGAGATAATTGTCTGAACGCCTTCGTTAAACCCGAATTGGGACGCGCCCCAACCTGTGAGGACAACAATGCTAAACAAAGCGATCGCTGGCCACCACATGCGCCCCCAAAGAGCCCATAAAAACGTGAACACGAATGCTGGCCATGAAAAGCCTTCTTTGACCAAAAGCATGTTCTGGTCAATGGCGCGACCGTGATCGCGAAGAAGTACGGAATAGACTTGCATCGACATGCACACCCTCAAGGGTAAAGTGGGCGGGTTACAGTACGCCTTTGGTGGATGGAACTTCGTCGGCCTTGCGGGGATCAATCTCGATCGCATCACGAAGTGCGCGCGCTAGACCTTTGTAGCACGACTCAACAATATGGTGATTATTCTCGCCGTAAAGATTATCGACATGCAATGTAATGCCCGCGCCCTGTGCGAAAGCCTGGAACCACTCTTTGAATAACTCCGTATCCATGTCGCCAAGTTTTGGTTTTGAAAACTCAACCCGCCAAATAAGATAAGGCCGGTTTGAAACGTCCATTGCGACACGGCTGAGGGTCTCATCCATGGGGATCAAGGCAGACGCATAACGTGTTATGCCTTTACGCTCGCCCAAAGCCTGACTGACCGCTTCGCCGATAGCGATACCGGTATCTTCTGTGGTGTGGTGAAAATCAATATGAAGATCGCCTTTAGCCTTAACGGTCAAATCCATCAAACTGTGACGCGACAGCTGCTCCAGCATGTGATCCAAAAATCCAATACCAGTGGAAACATCATAGATTCCAGTGCCATCAAGATTGATAGTCACTGAAATTTCAGTCTCTTTGGTTTTGCGTTCAACTGTGGCCGTGCGCATAGCTTTTTCTCCTCACGAAAATCGTGGTTCTTCTAGCAGTTAATACTCTGTTTCGCCAGCCCTGAGACACGATGGTTTAGAGGCGGCGTCTTGACCGCGCGGTCTGATCAGACCACATATGGCTTCAAGGCATTATCATTATCGCGGGGACGATTAAGGAAACCTCATGAACGATCAACATTCGCTGCCTTCATGGCATGCCACAACAATTTTGTCTGTCAGAAAAGATGGCAAGGTTGTGATAGCTGGGGACGGGCAGGTAAGTCTCGGTGACACCATTGTAAAAGCTAATGCAAAGAAGCTACGTCGGCTTGCCGATGGGAATGTAATTGCTGGCTTTGCCGGTGCTACTGCTGATGCCTTTACGTTGTTTGAACGCCTTGAAGGCAAGCTTGAACAATACCCTGGTCAGCTGCTGCGTGCTGCTGTTGAGCTCGCAAAAGACTGGCGGACAGACCGTTACCTTCGCAAGCTCGAGGCCATGATGGCCGTCGCGGATAAGGATGTCTCTCTCATCCTTACTGGTAATGGTGACGTGCTTGAACCTGCCGACGGTTTGATCGGTATCGGTTCAGGTGGCAATTATGCACTTGCTGCCGCGCGCGCCTTAATCGATATCGATGGCCTTGATAGCGAGGAGATTGCCCGCCGGTCCATGAAAGTCGCTGGCGATATCTGTGTTTATACCAATTCAAATGTTATTCTGGAGACATTATGACGAATTTTACGCCGCGCGAAATTGTGTCCGAACTGGATCGTTACATTATCGGTCAACAGGATGCTAAAAAAGCCGTCGCAATTGCGCTTCGAAATCGTTGGCGTCGCCAGCAACTTGGCGATTCAATGCGCGAAGAAGTGTTACCTAAAAACATTCTTATGATTGGGCCAACAGGTGTTGGAAAAACTGAGATCGCGCGCCGTTTAGCGAAACTAACGCAGGCTCCCTTCATCAAAATTGAAGCGACTAAGTTTACAGAAGTCGGATACGTCGGGCGTGATGTTGAGCAAATCATACGTGATTTGCTTGAGGCTGCATTGCATATGAGCCGTGAAGAGAAGCGAAAGCAGGTCGAAGCCAAGGCGGAGCTTAACGCAGAAAACCGGGTTGTTGAAGCGCTGGTCGGTGACAACGCAAGCAAAGAAACAAAAGAGAAATTCCGGACGATGCTCCGTAACGGTGAGCTCCTTGATAAAGAGATCGAAATCGATGTAAGTGAATCATCTGGCGGCATGCCAACAATGGAGATTCCAGGTATGCCTGGCGCTCAGATGGGCATGATGAATATGAACGAAATGCTCGGCAAAGCATTCGGACAACAAACTAAGAAAAAGAAAGTTACTGTCGAGGACTCTTACGCGATTTTACTCCGTGAAGAAGCGGACAAGCTGCTTGATGAAGATGATGTTGTTAAGACGGCCATTGAAAACGTTGAAAACAACGGCATCGTATTTTTAGACGAGATCGACAAGATTACCGCACGTGCTGATAAGCAAGGCGCTGATGTTAGCCGAGAGGGCGTACAGCGCGATCTATTGCCGTTGATCGAAGGCACGACGGTTTCCACAAAACATGGACCCGTAAAGACAGATCATGTCCTGTTTATTGCGTCCGGTGCGTTCCATGTCGCAAAACCATCTGACATGTTACCAGAATTGCAGGGACGTTTACCTATTCGAGTGAATTTAAATGCCCTTACTCGGGATGACTTTGTTCGGATTTTAACGGAACCAGAAGCAAGTCTCGTTAAACAATACACCGCCCTTATGGGTGTCGAAGAGGTCAAAATTGTCTTCGGAGACGATGCGATTGCAGAAGTTGCTGATTTATCCGCTGAAATTAATCAAGGTGTCGAGAATATTGGTGCCCGGCGACTGCACACCGTTATGGAAAAACTGTTGGAAGAAATCAGTTTCACTGCCTCAGAGCGGGGCGGTGAGGACATTACCATTGATGCTGACTATGTCCGAAAACAGGTATCTGACCTCGCCCGTAATGCAGACGTGTCAAAGTTTATACTTTAAGTAAAAGCTTGAAATAGTTTTGCTAAGCTCTTGATACTTAATATGTTGGCCCCCCCGGGGGCGTACCTATCCGCATGCGTACTTCAGCGATAACCCAATCCAGCGTTTCCACATCCATTTGTTCAATGTTCTCTGCCAATAGATTGGCAAGTTCTGTCGCTTTGGGATTGAGGCCTGCGGTGTTCACAGTAACCTTTGGATGAGAAAGAGCCGCTAACACCTTGATTTCTTCCGCTTCATCCCACATCAGCGAAAAGTACCCAGCAATTTGTGCAACCAACCCAGAGCCAGGTCGACCGCGATGGCCGTGTTCAAGAGCAGAGAAATAAGCAGCCGAAACACCAAGGTCTTCCGCCATCTGCTTAAGGGTTATGCCTTTATCGCGTCGATGTTCGCGAACTTTTTTGCCAAACGGTGTCATGCTTATATGATAAGCGCATAATTATTAAGAATTTATCGATAACAAATTAATTAGTTTTGTCGCGACGACGCTTGATCCGTACATATAATGCCCCATTTCCTCCGTCTTTCGGCGCAGCATAAGAAAAGCCTGCAACCCATTGACGCATAGGCTTTTCATTTAACCAGCCAGGGACCGCTTCTTTGAGAACGCCTGGTCGACCTCCGAGCCGGTCCCCCTTGCCGGTAATGATGAGAACGGTGCGACGGTCCGTTTCAAATCCCGTTTGCAGGAACCGACTCAAGGCTTGGTGGGCTTTTGTTTGCGTATAGCCGTGTAAATCCAATGTGCCTTCTATATCGAGTTTGCCACGCTTTAGGCGCTGCGCCGTGCGGCGATCCATGCCAGGCGTATCACCATGCGACATACTTGGTGTTGAAGGTTTAGGCTTAATCGGAACAGGCTGAGGAAGAGGCGTCTTGCTTTTCTTTGGTTTCGGAACTGCCTTATTTACAGGTTTATTGGGTTCCAATGTTTGATTTTGAGAAGCCGCTGACATCAGATCTGTTTGAACACGACGGACAGGCTTAGTGACGTGCTCCCACAATGCTTGGTCTTCTGGGCTTAAGGCGCTGCGACGGGGACGTTTCTTATCAGCCATTTCACTGCGTTGCTTCGGATATCACAAGGATATGTAGACGTTGCGGGCCATGTGCGCCGAGTAAAAGTGTTTGTTCAATATCAGCAGTCCTGGAAGGACCTGTAATCCAGTTTACCGTCCGGGGCAGGGTGCCTTCACTGCCAAGTTTGGTCTGTACATCGCGGATACGCTCCCAGATCGCTTCATAGTTGCCGACAATATCTTGAGCACGAACAACAACAATATGATCAAGCGGCAAGAAATTTAGAGATGTTGGCGTTTCTGAGCCGGATGTCATAACCAGCGTCCCTGTTTCTGCCACGGCACCAAAAGCCAAACTCACAGACACGCCATCATCACCAGCACCTCTTCCCTTTTCGATCATCAAAGACGTATTCACGTCCCAATCCAAAGCAGCGAAATCATGATGGGGTGCTATTTTAATTTTCGCAGGCAACTGATGTGTTCTTAAATAATCGCTGACAGCCGTCGGAATTTCGTCAAATTGCTTTAGTTTCGCTATCGATCCGTTTACACGAGAGGCTTCTTGGCAAAAAAGCGCAATTTGTTGATCATGACTTAAATTTCCACGTTGTGGAATAAGGTTTTTTACGTGCGCTTTAAGGCGCGTTTGAATGGCGTGCTCGGCCTCAAGATCAATAGGTCGATCTAAATTTAGCTTAATTCTGCCGAGAATTGCGTCTCGGCCGCTCATTTGTCGCTGCCTCTGCGAATAAGCTCGCCGCTTTGATCTCCACGCGCGCCATTGTGATATTGACTCAAAAACGTATCGCCTATTGGCGCCGCCAGATCGCGCTTTGATGTCCAACCCTTGGCAAATGGCAAAGACTTAAAGCGGCCCCGATATCCAACTTGACCTAGCATTGCGACACTCATATTCATAACGAAACGATAAAGCCTTGGTCGTTTCACCAGCCAGGCCCAACTTTTCAACGCCCAGCGCGCTCTTGTAGAGCCCAGTTCTGCTTTAAATTGTCTTTCACGCCATCTTCGCAGCATTTTTGGGAGTGGAATACGCATCGGACAGACGCTTTCGCACTTCCCACACAATGTTGATGCGTGCGGTAAATGCTGAGCCTCTTCCATGCCAATAAGATTGGGAATTAATACCGCGCCCATGGGCCCGGAATATACCCATCCATAGGCGTGTCCACCCACAGATTTATAAACCGGGCAATGATTCAGGCAGGCGCCGCAACGGATACAACGCAACATTTCATGAAATTCACTACCAATCATGTCTGTCCGGCCATTATCAAGTAACACGACGTGGTATTCTTCAGGGCCATCCAGATCATTTACCTGACGCGGGCCCGTACAAAACGTGGTATAAACTGAAATATCCTGGCCCGTCGCTGATCGCGCAAGAACACGTAAAATCGTGGTCGCATCTTCGAGTGTCGGCACGATCTTTTCGATGCTTGCAATAACGATATGAACTCGAGGCAGGGTGTTGGTTAGGTCAGCATTGCCCTCATTCGTAACAAGAACATTTGTGCCTGTTTCAGCGATCAACATATTAGCGCCAGTTAGGCCCACATCAGCGCTAAGAAACTTTGTTCTTAGCTTTGCGCGCGCTTCCTCAAGCAAGGCGCGCGGCTCATCCAACGCTCGTCCACGATCTAAATCTGTATGTGCATCTCGAAATGTTTCTGCAACCTGCTCTTTTGAAAGATGAATTGCAGGTGCGATGATGTGACTAGGGGGCTCGTTACGAAGTTGGATGATATACTCACCCAGATCTGTTTCAATCGGCTCGATCCCGTTTTCTTCAAGAAACGCATTCACAGCGATCTCTTCGCTGATCATGGATTTGCTTTTTGTCACCGTCTTGGCGTTCGCGTCCTGGCATATCTTCAGAATGGTTTCACGTGCATCTTGTGCAGTTTGACACCAATGCACGTGGCCACCACTTGCGATAACTTTCTCTTCGTAGGCTTCGAGATATAAATCCAAGTTTTCAAGGACATGCGTTTTAATGTCACGTGCTGCATCGCGGAGATCCTCAAATTCTGGCAATCTCGCCGCGGCTTCTAATCTCCTTGCCGGAAATCCATCCGTAAGCTTGGCGAGCGCCGCCTGAAGCGGATCATCGTGTAATGCATCTTTTGCATTTTGTTTAAAATTTGGAGAGGTCGATTGCATGCTATGCGTCGTCCATTGGATCGCCGATTGCGGGGCCATTCGCCATATTGGCAAGAATTTCAGCCGTATGACGGACTTTTATATCGATATTACGGCGCTGCAGCCGACCCGCAATATTCATCAAGCATCCAAGATCACCCGCGACAAGTGTATCTGCGCCTGTAGCCACAATATCATCAACTTTAGCATCGACCATTTTCTCAGAAATGTCTGGGTATTTTACACAAAACAATCCACCAAACCCGCAGCATGTTTCAGCTTCCTTGCCTTCAACGAGACGAAGCCCATCTACGCCACCCAATAGATTGCGCGGCTGTTCTTTGATTTCAAGCTCTCGTAAGCCCGAACATGAATCATGGTAAGTCACTTTTCCATCAAACTGCAGGTCTATCGGTGAGGCTTTCATAACATCAGTTAAAAACGAAAGAAGTTCATGTGTTTTTTCTGCAAATTTTTGCGCACGAAGGGCCCATTCACTATCCCCTTCAAACAATTCTGGATAATGCCGCTTAAGCATTCCACCACATGAGCCCGAAGGCACAACGATGTAATCATACTTTTCAAACGTCATAATGACCTGACGCGCGATATCGATCGTGTCTGATGTGTCACCAGAATTATATGCAGGCTGTCCACAGCAGGTTTGGGCCATTGGAACATCGACGACACATCCAGCATCTTCGAGTAATTTCACAGCTGCGAAACCCACAACAGGGCGCATTAAATCAACAAGGCACGTTACAAATAACCCAACGCGAGGTGAACCATCATGTGACATCTGACAAGAATGTTATGTCACATGAATTATGGCAAGAACCGATAAACAATAATTATTACGATTGAGGCGCGAACCGCTCAGCAGCTTTCGGCAACAAAAGGTAATACTGCCCCTTTTGTTTCATGAGGCCCGCACGCCTGGCTGCTTCTTCGCCAAAGCCCCAAAATACATCACCCCTAACAGGCCCTTTGATTGCACTACCCGTATCTTGCGCAACAACCAAAAGCCGCATTGGTGCATTATCTCGAAGGGGGTCTGTTGTATCTAGCCAAACGGGCATGCCTAACGACATAAACGCGCGATCAACAGCAAGACTTCGTCCCGGGCTCAAAAGAACGCCTTGCGCACCGATTGGCCCTTCACCTTCAACCACCCGAAGAAACACATAGGATTCGTTCTTGTTCATTAGCGCTGACCCAGCAGCCGGGTGTGCGCGAAGCCAATCACGAATGGCGGGCGCTGTGACGTCTTTCAACGACATTTCGCCCATGGCGACAAGTTCACGGCCGATAGATGTATACCGTCGGCCATTGCGGCCAGCATACCCTACGCGAACATGTGATCCATCAGGCAAACGAATTCGTCCCGATCCCTGAATATGCAGAAAGAATAGATCAACAGGATCAGCCGCCCATAGTATTTCAAGCTCGCGACCTTGAAGTGCACCGCCAAAAATCTCCGCCCTTGAATAATATGGGATCAACTTGTTATTGACGACACGTCCCGCCAATTGGGTGCCTGCCATTTCTGAACGATGGCGCCCAAGGTTGATTGAAACTAAATCTGTAGGGCGTGAATAAATCGGGATTTGAAACTCTGCTTCCGGTCCCCAACGCCCAGCGATCTCAGGCTCATAATACCCGGTGAACAGTCCTTCTGATTCACCTAGATTTCCCGCGATGTATGCAACGAAACGGGATTCAAAAAAGTATTTCGCTTCGATTTTATTACCTGGCCGAATATTCCGTGCGTCTTTGCAGATACTAATCCACTGAGCAACCGTACCCATTCGCTCATCTTTACCAAATTGCGTTTCGGACTTTCTCTTCTCTATCTTGTCACAGGAACGCACAAAAGCTGGGAGTACAGATGCGAAATTTTCACTATCCCACTGCTTGAGATCATCAAATTCTATTTGATCAAGCGTAAGCTGGGGTGGCTCATCGGTTTTTTGTGACAGCGTAGGCAATGGTACTGCAATTTCTGCACATCCAGCCAACACCACAAGGCATGAAAAAACCCCGAGCCAGCGCAATGGCGATAGCCGCCCGCTATCCTTCAGGATATTAATTATTGCTCTCGGTCCCAATCAGCGTCCAGTTCGGGTCTTTAGATCTTGTGTCCCTGGAAAACGTCCAAAAGTCTGTTACATCAATAACTTCATTAGGATTACCATCGATGATGTTACCTTCGGAATCACGAAGTGCACTAATTTGTTCAGAGACAAATTTCAATGTGATCACACTGTGATGACCGTCCATTGATGCCTCGACAACTTCAGAAGAGCGAATTCCAACAAGTGTGTCTTCAAGTTTCTCACCTGCAGCTTCTCGCTCACCAATCGCATCGTCAAAATTTTTGTATACATCAGGGCTAAGCAAGCCTTTAAGATTTTTCCGGTCGCCTGCTGCAAAAGCATTTAAGATCATTTCAAATGCCGCTTTCGCACCTTCTGCAAATCCAGCCGGATCGAAACTTGGGTCAGCGACACGAACTTTAATCAAGCCGGCACCAATAGGGTCATCAGCACTCACATCTACATCAGCCACATCGGAGTCTTCTGACCGTTCAGGTAGATGCACCACGTTGTCATCTGCCTTACCTTCGTTTTCAGCTTCCTCACGATCACGAATCTGATCCTGATACCCACCTTCATGGCCATCTCGACGACCCAAAACGTGCCTTAATCTCAAAACCAGAAATCCGGCTATGAAGGCCAAAATAATAATATCGAAAAACTGAAATTCGCCGCCCATGATATCCTTGACCCTTCGGGTCTTGCCTGTTGTCGTGCTATGACTGGTAAAACGCTATTGTCACTACTATGTGTTGGCTCAGAACAACGTACCGGTTCATGTCTCGTGCGTCTAGGACGACGGTACACCTTTGCGTGATCCGTTATCTGAGCTTTATAATCATTAAATAGGCCGACTTATCCGTTGGAACAAGGCACTCATGGTTTTCCTTATACTCATTGCGTTTATTTTAGTCCCGATTATTGAGATCGCGGTATTTATTGAAGTTGGCAGCCAAATTGGATTATGGCCGACAATTGGCATTGTTGTGCTTACTGCGGTCATTGGTACCGGGTTGCTGCGTCAACAAGGCTTATCTGTTTTGTTTCGAATTCAAGAAAACTTGCAAGCCAACAAAATTCCGATGCGCGAACTTTTTGACGGGGTCTGCCTGGTAATTGCTGGTGCATTACTGTTAACGCCTGGTTTTGTTACTGATGCCGTTGGGTTTTTGTTGTTTGTTGCACCTTTGAGGCGTTCGCTCGCAAATTATGTTGGAAATCATTTCATTCAACAGGCAAATGTTCGTTTTCATCAACAAGGGCAAGCTTCACATCCGGATATGCAATCAAAGGCCGGTGTGGGCACGGTTATTGATGGTGAGTTTGAGGAAGTAGATTTAACGGGCGAACCCAAAAATAATTCAGACACAGACAAACCTCAGATTTCTAATGAAACTACGGATAAGCGTGAATAAGCCTTCATGCTGACCATTACCTGCGGCACGGTTGTCGTTATTGAAAAGACGTGTTACCAGAAGTCCAAATTCGCTTAAGGAGTGCCCCATGGCCGACGAACAGACACCTGCAGAAACTGAAGCAAATACGACACCGCTTAAAATTAATGCACAGTATATTAAAGACTTTTCATTTGAGGTTCCAAATGCACCAAATGTATTTGTTGAGATGCAGCAAAATTCACCTGATATAAATATCGATATTACAGTGAATGCGCGTCAGCTCCATGAAAACACATTCGAAGTAAGCTTAGGGGTCAATGCATCATGCAAGGTTGGTGAAGAAGCTGGCTTCATTCTTGAGCTTGATTACTCCGGTGCGTTTACATTGAATGTGCCAGAAGAGCATCGTCAAGCGGTTCTAATGATCGAATGCCCACGGCTTCTTTTCCCATTCGCCCGCAATATTATTGCAGACGTAACTCGGGACGGCGGCTTTCCGCCTGTAATGCTGGGCATGGTTGATTTCGTCGCAATGTACCAGAGACAAGTTGAAGCACAAAATGAAACAGCCGAAGAGCCCGCAAGCGACGACGCTTAAGTCGCGATTTGGGTCCTAGCTGCGAAGCCAGATTGGGTCTTTGATTTTTTCTAAAAACGAAGCATGCCGTTCATTCTCCTCATCGGATGCCGCATGCGCTCTCGGCACGCGGTGACCTGACGTTTTTTCACTGACTTCGGGTGTATCTTCGTCGGTTTGTGCAGATTTGTTGGCAACAACTGCGGCAAGGTCCATCCCATGTTGGCGACCGCCCAGTAACTCCAAGTACACCTCTGCCAACAAGCGCGCATCAAGTAGTGCGCCATGCATATCTCGCTCACTCAAATCAATTCCAAAACGTCGGCACAGCGCATCCAGAGATGCTTGCGCACCAGGAAACTTTCGACGCGCCATGCCAACCGTATCAATGGCACGAGATTTTGGAATAGCTTCGGTATTCATGCGCGCCAGTTCAGCGTTGATAAATCCCATATCAAAGGCTGCATTGTGTATAATCAGCGGGGCATCGCCCATAAAATCAACAAACGCATCAGCAATTTCGACAAACACTGGGTGGCCTGAAAGAAAATCGGCACTTAAGCCGTGAACCCGTTCTGCCTCGATCGGCATATCACGCTCTGGGTTAACATACTGATGATAAACGTTGCCTGTCGGTACGTGATTGAGCAACTCGATACAGCCGATTTCAACAATCCTATCACCATCCTTTGGGCTTAGGCCGGTCGTTTCAGTATCAAGAACTATTTCTCTCATCACTTACCTTCGTTTTTTACTAAAAAGCGGCCAATGCGGCTGTACGTTGTTTTATGATTGTGACGATTTGACGAATTATCTGCAAGCTATGCAGGCGGCCTAATCCCGTTTGAATAACATAATCTGCCATTTGGCGCTTTTTTATATCAGGGACTTGGTGGGCTAGGATTTTTGCCATGCGCTCTTCCGTCATGCCAGGACGACTAAGCACCCGTCGACGTTGCTCACGGTACGGTGCGCTTACAACAGCAACAGCATCGCAACGTTTCTGACCACCGGTTTCATATAACAAAGGAATATCAAGAACGATGGCTGATGTTCGTTGGCGCACATGCCAGCCTAGAAAGGCTGTTTCTCGCTCCCGAACCTTTGGATGCAGAATTTTTTCCAATGCTTTAAGGGCGACATCATTTCCAAAAACATGTTTTCCAAGTAAACTTCGATCAATAGCGCCTTTCACTAAAACGCCCGGAAATGCTTCAGCAACTTCGCTGACAGCAGCACCGCCTTTTGACATTAAGTCGTGAACTGTGGCATCGGAATCATGAACTGGCACACCAAGCCTGGCAAAGTCGCCCGCGGCAACTGTCTTCCCCATCCCAATTGAACCCGTGAGCCCAAGGATAAACATTATGAATGTCCAAGTCCGGCCAAGATATGTGCACGAAGGCCCTCAGTGACTTCTGGCCTTTGGCCAAACCAGGCCTCAAAGCCCGGCCGCGCCTGATGCAACAACATGCCAAGACCATCAACGGCCTTAAACCCTTGAGTTTCTGCGGCTTTGAGTAAATCTGTCTTTAGTGGGACATAAACAATATCGTTTACAATAGCGCCGATGCTAAGCTGATCGATATTTATTTCCAAGGATGGTTTTCCAACCATCCCAAGTGTCGTTGTGTTTACTAACAAACCGGCACCATCGCAGGCCTCACTGCGAGCATTCCAATCAACAACGTTCAATTTACCAAAGTGAGTTGCAAGCTCTTCAGCGCGTTCGCGTGTTCTGTTGCAAATTCGTATTTCAGGCACGCCTGCGGCTTGTAAAGCAGAGATCACGGCGCGCGCTGCACCTCCAGCACCCAATACCAATGCTGGTGCATGCTTCGGTCCCCAAGAAGGAATTGTTGTTTCGATGTTGCTGATAAATCCAAATGCGTCTGTATTGTCGCCCTTTAAATGACCGTTCTCATGACAAACAATTGTATTCACGGCACCAATTTGACGTGCTGTATCTGTTAACTCATCAACAAGCTCAAAAGCTGTTTCTTTATGAGGGACCGTGATGTTAAAGCCAGCAAAGCCATCTTTTGAAAGTGACTTTATTTTCGCCTCAAAATCTTTTGGTTCGATGGCGATAGGAAGATACTCGCCATCAATATTAAATTGCTTTAGCCAAAACCCATGTAGTCGGGGTGATAGCGAGTGGCTGATAGGCCATCCGATTACACCTGCTCGGATCGTATTATTGTTCTTATCTATCATCCTGATCCTTTCAGCGATTAAGGATGCCCTGATTTCGAAGCTCTTCCAACAAGGGAAGGAGGGGTAAACCTAAAATCGTGAAGTAATCCCCATCTATGCGCTCAAAAATCTGCGCGCCCATACCTTCCAAGCGATAAGCGCCAACAGACGTTAATACTTTTCCCCCCTCTATTTTCAAATATGTATCGATAAACTCATCTGAGAGATGTCGAACCTGCATCTTTGCTTCTGCAGAATGTGACCAAATGAGTTCACCTGCTTTCACGATCACAACAGCAGCGACAAGCTTATGAATGCGGCCACGAAATGCATAAAGATGTGATGCTGCTTCTTTTAAGTTCGTTGGTTTGTCATAAATCTTATCATCTAAGCATAACAGTTGATCACATCCAATAATGAAGGCATTCGGGTGACTCTTTGAAATGAATTGCGCTTTAGCCTCTGCCAAGTCACTCGCAATAACTTCTGGGGATTTAGCTAGAGCAAGCGCCTGCTCTTTTATGACTGTTTCTTCAATATTAGCGTCGAGCCAACGAAAAGGAACCTCCGCATTTTCAAGAATTTGGCGGCGAGCGGTGCTTTTTGATGCTAAAATAATCTCAGGTTGCGTCACGCTATACTTGTTCTTCATCGCCATCACGGCGCGTCAAAATTTGAAGAATAGTCGCTGCTGTTTCTTCTATCGAACGTCGCGAAACATTAATGACAGGCCAATCATGTTGAGTGAACAACCTGCGTGCATTACTGACTTCTTCTTTTACTGCTTCTACATCGACATAATCTGTATCTGGGTCTTGATCCAGAAACCGTAAACGCTGACGGCGAATTTCTATCAAACGTTTTGGATCATTTGTTAATCCGACGACACTTGGGCCATCTTCCATAAAAAGCTCTTCAGGCAAAGGGCAGCCTGGAACAAATGGAATATTCGCAGCTTTGATCCCACGGTTTGCGAGATATATACATGTCGGGGTTTTTGATGTTCGTGATACACCAACAAGAACGACATCAGCATCCTTTAATCCATGTGCCATCTGTCCATCATCGTGGCTCAGGGCGTATTGCATTGCTTCTATACGATTAAAGTATTCAGCGTCCATTGCGTGCTGGCGTCCTGGGCGGGGGTGGCTTTTTGCGTTCAAGTACGCACCGAGTGCAGCAACCACTGGATCAAGTACTGGGATACATGGAATTTGATGTAATCGACATTCATTTTCCAAGGCTTGCCTATTATCTTCATTCACAAGTGTACACATGACGAAACCAGGTTGATCTCTAATCCGCTCCATTACTTCTTGAACTTGATCTTTTGTTCTTACGAGTGGCCAAAGATGTTCTTTTACCTGAATATCATCAAATTGGACCAAGCAGGCACGCGCTAATAGCGTTACTGTTTCCCCTGTTGAATCAGAAACGAGGTGAAGATGAAAGTCCTGCATTTATCTACCCTTAGACGATGTATTAGTCCCTTATAAGGTACGGGATGAAATTGTGGATAACTCTCCAAATGCCATATAATTGGTTTGATACCCAATTCTTTGTATCTCGATACACACGTTGTACGCCTGTGTAAATCTTTACGCACAGATTGAAAGGCTATGGATAACTTAGAAACGGCGTATTCCTGCGATTTTATTTAAATTTTAGATAATGATTAGAGATCATTGTAATCATTGATTCTTTTCATATTTCATAAATAAAATTAATAAATTGATATTGTTTATTTAGCTTTCGACCTTGTTTGAATAACCTGTGGATGACACTTAATCCCCATGATTCATGGGTCCTACTACCACTACTATTATCTATCTATCTATATATAGACTCTATAGAAGAGTTAGAATGACTGATCTCTAACCGAAGGAACGAAATTATGAATTTAGTCAAAAGTAATAAGCCGTTCCTACAGGTTTTTCAGGGGGATGTAGTTTCTCCACCTCCAATTTGGATGATGCGTCAAGCTGGACGATATCTCCCTGAGTATAGTGAGATTAGATCAAACATTCGATCCTTTCTAGAATTCTGTTATACACCTGATGCAGCTGTTGAAGTTACGCTCCAACCATTGCGCCGTTATAACTTTGATGCGTCGATCGTTTTCGCTGATATTTTGGTTATCCCTGATGCTTTGGGGCAAAATGTTACTTTCAAGGAAGGTGAAGGACCTGTCCTGGAGCCTATCCGTGATATGGCTGGTTTAAAAAAATTAGATGTATCAAAAGTCATCGATAACTTGAGCCCAATATTTGAGACGTTATCCAGGCTTTCTAAAGAAATACCGAAAACTACAGGTTTGATTGGGTTTGCCGGGTCGCCTTGGACGGTTGCGATATATATGGTTGAAGGGCGGGGTCGGACAGATTGTGAGCGAGCTCGTGAATGGGCTTATCGCGCGCCAGATGAATTTCAGGTTTTGATAGATATTTTAATCGAAGCGACTTCTAATTATTTGATTGCCCAAGTTAAAGCGGGCGCTGAAGTTCTTCAATTGTTTGATAGTTGGGCTGGTGTTTTATCCGTTTCGCAATTTAGATCTCTTGTTATTGAGCCTACTCGCCAGATTGTAGAGAATGTTAAAGCTGTATGTCCTGATGTTCCTATTATTGGATTTCCACGACAAGGCGGTGTGATGGTCCCTGAGTACGTAAAAGAAACGGGTGTTGATGGAGTGTCATTAGATCACTCGATGCCACTCGAGTGGGCGTTAAAAGCCATTCCTGATACATGTGTGTTGCAAGGTAACCTTGATAATAGATTATTGGTTGTTGGGGGTCCTGCACTTGATCGGGGTGTTGATGAAATTTTAGCTGCAACTCATGGCCGGAGATTCATATTTAATTTGGGTCATGGGATTGTTCCGCAAACGCCACCAGAGAACGTTGCGCGTGTAATTGACCGCATTCGTGGATCAAACTAATGCGAACTGCTGTTGTTCTATTTAATTTAGGCGGGCCGGATAAACCGGCGTCAGTTCAACCATTTTTGAACAATTTGTTTTTAGATCCTGCGATCATAAGCGTTCCGCAACCGTTCAGATGGCTCCTTGCCAAGTTTATATCAACGAGGCGCGCACCTATCGCTGAGAAAATTTATGCAGAGATAGGTGGAAAATCACCACTTCTTGATTTGACCATTGAGCAGGCAAAAGCTTTGGATAAGGCCTGTGAAGATTTAGGTGATGTGAAATCTTTTATTTGCATGCGGTATTGGCATCCGATGAGTAAAGAAGTTGTGCAGCAGGTTAAAGATTTTAAACCAGATCAAATAGTCCTCCTTCCCCTGTATCCTCAATTTTCAACTACGACGTCCGGTTCGTCTTTTGAGGATTGGAAGCGCAGTGCAAAGTCAGCAGGTTTGGTCGCTAAAACTATCGAAGTATGTTGTTATCCGGAAATTGATGGATGGATTGAAGCGCAAGCAGATTTGGTAAAAAATGCAATTGGTAAGGTTAGTAATGGCGTTTCACCAAGAATTCTGTTTTCTGCCCACGGACTGCCAAAGAAAATTATTGCGAAGGGTGATCCTTACCAGTGGCAAGTTGAGCAGACATCTCAAGCTGTGATGAATAAACTAGCGATAGATAATCTTGATTGGGTTGTTTGTTATCAAAGTCAGGTAGGGCCGTTGGAATGGATCGGACCTTCAACGGATGACGAAATAGAACGGGCCGGTCGTGATAATACACCTGTGGTTGTCGTACCAATTGCATTTGTATCAGAACACTCTGAAACACTTGTTGAACTTGATATTGAATATAAGGAATTAGCCGAAGAAAACGGTGTACCAGAATATATCCGTGTACCTGCAGTTGGCACACATCCATCATTTATTTCCAGCTTAAGTTCGCTCGTTCGTAACGCGTGCGTTCAAAAAACAGGCCTTTTTTCACCTACAGACAGTAGAATTTGTCCGAAGTCTTGTGGTTCTTGTCCGTGGTGAAAAGCTTGAAATTGGAGCTTAAGTTATGGATGTAGATTGGTACCTTTGGTTGAAAGCAATTCACATCATTGCAGTGATCTCCTGGATGGCGGGGCTTTTGTATTTACCAAGATTATTTGTGTATCACGCTGACGCTGAGATTGGCTCTGAGCTTTCTGAAACTTTCAAAATTATGGAGCGTCGATTACTCCGTGCAATCATGAATCCAGCCATGATTATCTCATTGATTGCCGGGGGCGTTTTACTTGGATATCAGGATTTTTCTGAAGGCTGGTTGCACGTAAAGTTAGCTTCGATTGCCGGTTTGATTGTGATGCATATGATGATGGGAAAATGGCGGAAAACCTTTGAAGTGGATCAAAACACGCGAAGCCATAAATTTTTTCGCTACGCCAATGAAGGCCCAACGGTTCTGATGATCATTATCGTTGTGATGGCTGTGGTAAAACCATTTTAATAATCCCATTTGACACTGCCGCTGGCATCGCGTAATCGTTTCTTATCTTGAGCGGACTTAGTCCGATTTAATCGATTAATTAATCTACCGATGGCCGACCAGCTGCATCGCTGTGTATCAAGATAATTAATGTCTTTGGTAATACGCACACATATCCCCCTAAACCGAAATTGAAGCAGATCAATGAATCTCAAAGACCTTAAAGAAAAGACACCCGCAGACCTTTTGGCATATGCAGAAGAGCTAGAGATTGAAAACGCCAGCTCTCTCCGTAAACAGGATATGATGTTTGCGATACTTAAGCATCTTGCGGAAGATGACATTGCGATCTTTGGAGACGGTGTGCTGGAGGTTCTCCAGGACGGGTTTGGTTTTCTACGCAGTCCGGAATCAAATTACCTGCCAGGCCCAGACGATATCTATGTTAGCCCGAGCCAAATCAGACGCTTTTCTTTGCGGACCGGTGATACGGTTGAAGGTGAAATTCGTTCGCCCAAAGACGGTGAGCGATACTTTGCTCTATTGAAAATTAATAAAGTTAACTTTGCAGATCCAGGCGATGTTCGTCATCGCATCAACTTCGACAACTTAACGCCATTATATCCAGAAGAGCGGTTGTTGATGGAAGTTGATAACCCGGAAGCGAAGGATCCAACACACCGTGTTCTTGATCTTGTGAGTCCGCTTGGTAAAGGACAGCGTGGCCTGATTGTTGCGCCACCGCGGACGGGTAAAACGGTCATGCTCCAAAACATGGCGAACTCGATCGCTATCAATCATCCAGAATGCTATTTGATCGTTCTTCTGATTGATGAACGTCCAGAAGAAGTGACGGACATGGCGCGTACAGTGCGCGGCGAAGTTATCTCTTCAACGTTTGATGAGCCTGCGACCCGGCACGTTCAAGTCACAGAAATGGTGCTGGAGAAAGCGAAGCGTTTGGTTGAACACAAACGTGATGTTGTGATTTTGCTTGATTCCATCACGCGTCTTGCGCGCGCCTATAACACAGTGGTGCCATCGTCCGGTAAGGTTCTTACGGGTGGTGTGGATGCGAATGCTCTTCAACGTCCAAAGCGCTTTTTTGGTGCAGCTCGAAACATCGAAGAAGGTGGCTCGTTGACGATTATTGCGACGGCGCTGATTGATACCGGATCACGTATGGACGAAGTTATCTTTGAAGAATTTAAGGGTACAGGTAACTCTGAAATTATTCTTGATCGTAAGTTGTCTGATAAGCGAACCTGGCCAACGATTGACATCACTAAATCGGGTACGCGTAAAGAAGAACTTCTCGTTGATAAAGCCACGCTTTCGAAGATGTGGGTATTGCGCCGCATCTTGATGCCTATGGGCGTGGTCGACGCGATGGACTTCCTGCTTGATAAGATCAAGCACTCCAAAAACAACGATGATTTCTTTGATTCAATGAACCAGTAATCTCTCCCCCTTCTGATGAAGGGGAAGAGAAATTTGGCATGTTAAACAGTGAATACTGTTGAGCCTGTGGTTTTGCGTGCTTCAAGATATTCATGCGCTTGGCGTGCATCAGACAATGCATATGTTTGATTGATGCTGATCTTTATATCTCCGGATTGTACGGCAGCGAATAAACGATCGGTGCCCTCCGTCAATAATTCACGTGTTGCTGTGTGTGTTCCCAGTGTAGGACGTGTGACATAGAGCGACCCTTTTGGCGCAAGAATGCCCGGGTCAAATGCCTCTACTTTACCCGATGCATTGCCATAAGTTGCCAATGTGCCAAAAGGCTTCAGGCTATCTAATGAGTCCATAAATGTTGCCTTGCCAATACTATCGTAAGCGACTGCAACGCCCTCCCCATTAGTTATTTCTTTTACTCGAGCTGGAATATTTTCGTCCCGGTAAAGAATTGAATGATCACATCCATTGGCTTTTGCTAGCGCAGATTTTTCTTCATCGCCAACGCATCCAATAACCGTTGCGCCTAATTTCTTTGCCCACTGACAAAGGATAAGCCCAACGCCTCCAGCGGCCGCATAGACGAGAATATTGTCGCCTGGCTGAACCTTGTATGTTCTGAACAGCAGATAGTGTGCTGTTAATCCTTTAAGCATCATGGCTGCTGCAGTTTTGTCATCAATGCCATCTGGTAGTTTCACGACCTTGGCTGTCGACATTACTCGGGCTTCTGCATATCCACCCAGAACCATCGGATAAGCGACACGATCACCTTCGGCAAAACCTGTAACACCTTCGCCAACGGCCTCAACCACGCCGGCGGCTTCCATGCCGATCGTCGCAGGATAGTTTTCGATGGGATAAAGACCAGAGCGAACGTATACGTCGATATAGTTCAGACCACAGGCGTTTTGCTTGATCCGAATTTCTCCTGCGCCAGGATCACCGACATTGACGTCGGTCCAGACGAGTTTATCTGCGCCACCGGGTTCATTAATTTGAATAGCTTTTGTCATAAGGATGATCCCCTTTGAGTGTTATTATACCCCGTTCACGTCAGAACCCGAAACCCCTTGGGCGATATGACGCGGAAATTATCGGATACATCGTCGCATAAACCGTCC
>WASW01072583.1_pt1 | contig 24513 bp, 25 predicted proteins | sample 5698521 | NCBI WGS metagenome assembly WASW01 (sample SAMN11175560, study PRJNA528189) | sponge metagenome | isolation source: marine sponge | host: Leucetta | place: Antarctica: Western Antarctic Peninsula, King George Island | collected 2013-01
GATTGGTTTTTTTATCGGTTCTTTCCTGAGTATTGCGATCGGGTTGTTGACTGCTCAGACGCGCTTTTTTCGTTTCGCACTCAATCCTTTTCTAACGCTGCTGAGACCGATACCAGCAATTGCCTTAGTCCCTGTTGCGATTGTCTGGTTTGGTATCGGAGAACCGTCCAAGTATTTTGTCATTTCTTACACGGTTTTCCTTGCCGTATGGCTCAATACACATCACGGGATGGAACACATTGCGACCACATACATTCGAGCCGCCCGTTCATTGGGTGCCAGTCGCTCACGCGAATTTTTTGAAGTAATCATTCCCGCCGCCGCCCCTCATATTGTGGCAGGGCTTCGGATGGGAGCAACGCTTGCTTTTCTCGCTCTGGTTGCCGCTGAATTGACAGGCTCTTCGGCAGGTATCGGATTCCGCTTGCAAGAAGCAAGGCAGTTCATTCGGACCGATCGGATGTTTGTCGGTTTGATAGAGCTTGGAATCTTGGGAGCGCTTCTTGATTTTTTATTCGTCATCATGGGCCGTAAACTCGTCCATTGGGAGCACTTATGAGTTATCCACACAATGATCATTCCGGTTCTCCTTCCATTGGAAATGTCGAAATCGACGGGGTTTCCATTCGATTTTTATCATCAAAAGGAGACATTGTCGCTGTCGAGACAACAAACCTCACATTGGAACCAGGCTCTTTTACGGCACTGATTGGACCTTCTGGCTGTGGCAAATCCACGATCCTGAATGCCGTTGCGGGTTTTGTCTCACCAAGCTCTGGAGCGATCCGTGTTGATGGTAAAATAGTCAGAGGCCCTGACCCTGATGTCGGTGTGGTATTCCAACAATACGCCTTGTTTCCATGGTTCACAGCAATCGGAAATGTTAAATTCGCATTGAAACGATTTAAGCTAAAACGGGCAGAGATCCAACAACAAGCATTGGCCGCCTTGAAGGAGGTGGGGCTTGACGAACGGGCCTCCACCTATCCCGGCCAACTTTCTGGAGGGATGAAACAGCGTGTTGCTCTTGCCCGAACCTTTGCAGCTCAGCCCAAAGTACTATTGATGGATGAGCCTTTCGGCGCATTGGATGCTCAAACCCGGATCTCAATGCACGAACTTTTATTACGCATCTGGGACATTCATCGTACCACGGTTCTCTTCGTCACACATGATGTTGATGAAGCCTTGCTGCTCTCTGATCGAGTGCTCGTCATGTCCCAAAGTCCAGGAAAAATCATTGACACTATCCCTGTCAAAAGTACTCGTCCGAGAACCGTTGATCAGGTCGATGAACATTTTGTCGCAAATCGCAATCGCATCACAAAGTTGCTGCGTCAGCCACAAGAAAATTAAACGATGAAGATCTAGAGATCATTAAACATATATCTTTCACACCCTTTTTCATTGATTCTATGCGCAACCCGATAAAATCACACACGGAAAAAAAATTTAGGTGGATTCGCCAAAAGTTGTCAATAAAATTTTGAATTTTGCTAGATCTTAAATTGATAGCCCACTTGCTAAGGCGGGTTCTAATTGGTACAATAATTATTATATTTTGATAATCATCAACGATTGAGGGGATATGTTAGAGTTATTGGATACTGAAGAAATCACAGACGATAATATCATTGATGCGGTAAAGCGCATCAATGCCGTCATTATCTCAGATCATAAATCCATACAAACACTGCAGCAAGAATTAACCAGTCGAGATGAAAAACTATTGGAAGCAGTCCACGATTTAGAAAATAAAGTGGATCACGGTTTCCATGAAATGAAAGGCGAACAACAAAAAACCAATGAACATCTTGATGAGTTAGAAAATAAAGTGGATCACGGTTTCCATGAAATGAAAAGTGAACAACAAAAAACCAATGAACATCTTGATGAGTTAGAAAATAAAGTGGATCACGGTTTCCATGAAATGAAAGGCGAACAACAAAAAGCCAATGAACATCTTGATGAGATGGTCGGAGTATTAAAAATGATTGCTAAAAATACAAAATGAGCATTAAAGCCACATTTTTTCATTATCCACCTACATAATTCCAAATATGTTCCAACAGAATTGGCGGCATCACCTTGGCGTTGCTTGATCGGAAAAGTGAGATCAACGCATCGGTTCAGGGTTGACAGCGATGATGCCATTAGGACGGAACAAAAGAAACAAGATCAGCACCAAAAGTACCGCCGCATCTCGGAAAATCACGAGGCCGTCTGGAAGCAAGTAAAGAAAGCTGGCTTCGAGCACTCCCAGCAAAAACCCTCCATAGAGGGCCCCTTTGGGATTGGCCAATCCGCCAATAATGGCCGCAATGAGGGCTTTGATCATGGGTGTGAGACCGAGCGTCGGAATCACCGCACCCCGTTGTGAAATCCAAAGCAAGGCGGCAATCCCGGCTAAAATGCCAGAAACGAAAAAAGCCAGGGCGATCACTTGATTGGCACGAATCCCCATCGTGCGAGCAATGTCAAAATCGGCGGCAGACGCTCTGAGTGCAATTCCCATCCGCGTGCGAGCCAAGAACAAATTGAGCAGAATCAGACAAACAAACGCGATGACGATTGCAAAGATTTGAGCACGGCTGATGAAAATTTCTCCCAGAGTGATATAGCCTGAAAGGTAACTCGGAATCGGAATGGGTTTGGCTTTCGGACTGATGAAAATTTGGAAGGCCACATGCAACGCTCCCGAAATAGCAAAAGACGTGATGAGCAATGTCATCGGGCTTCTCCCCCGGAGTGGGCGGAAGGCGATGCGCTCCATCAGCAGGGCACAGATTCCCGCAAATCCAATCGAAATTGCGGCGGCGATTGGGAAAGCCACTCCAGCACCGATCAGATAAAAAAGGCAATATCCAAACAGTGCCATCAGATCACCGTGGGCAAAATTGAGAAATCCCAACAAGCCAAACACAACCACCAAGCCTAAGGCAAGCAAGGCATAAATCCCTCCAAGGCTGAGGACAGAAATGAAAAACTGGAAGAACGTGTCCATGAATCACCCTATAGACTATTGGAAACTCCAAGATAAGCTTGATGAATGGCCGGATCTGCGGCCAATTCATCTGCCGGGCCTTCTCGGACAATCGTTCCCAATTCCATCACATAGACCCGATCAGCGACTGCCAAACTTTTTTTCACATTTTGTTCCACTAACAAAATCGTCACTCCTTCGGATTTTAGTTCCAGAATCAGTTCAAACACTTGATTGACAATCTTGGGAGCCATGCCCAGCGAGGGTTCATCCATCATCAAAAACGATGGATTCGTCATCAAGGCACGGGCAACTGCCAAGATTTGTTGCTCTCCCCCAGACAAAGTCCCGGCCATTTGTTCAGCACGTTGCCGCAAGACGGGGAAACGCGACATCATCGCCTCAATGCGGGTTTCACACTCGTCAGGTCTTAAAGTGAAACCTCCCACACGAAGATTGTCTCGAACACTCAAAGGCGTGAACACGCGCCGCCCTTCTGGTGAAAAAGCCATTCCGAGGCGGGCGCGGGTCTCGATGGGGTGAGCGAGCAAATTTTGCCTGGAAAAAGTCACGGTTCCTGCCAATACAGGAACCAGCCCAATCACCGCATGCAGTGTTGAAGTCTTGCCTGCGCCATTGGAGCCAATGATGGTGACCACTTCCCCTTGATTCACATGCAGGGAAATGCCATGAACCGCACGAATTGCACCATAGGCCACTTCCAAATCACTCACCGTGAGGGCTGTTGTTTCCAAAATTATCGTCTCAATCGAATTTTTCAGGAGCGAGGAGCCGGGATTTCGCTTGCTTTGAGCTTGATGGATTTGATGACTTTCCCTTTTCCGCCCTCAATCCGCATGATGTGGACAGGTAGGTTAGGAAGCGCGCCGAATCCAGCAAAGGTGACTTCACCAATCTCTGTTTTGATGCCAGACAGCTTTCCAAAGGCGGCACGCACCGCGCCTGGTTCAATACTTCCCGCTTTTTTGATGGCCGCTTCCACCAGACGCATGAAGGAATAACCGACCATGGCCGGATAAACGCTGTCTTCACTGCCATGTTTCTTGGCGTAAGCTTGAGCGAATGCGGTTGCTTGAGGACTGGTTGACGGGGCGGCCATTGTCACATAATGGACACCGTCCACAATCTCACCTAAACCTTTGACTGACGGAAGATCGAGGACATCTGGACCAAGGTAAGTTGATTTGATGCCTCCCGCACGCAATTGATTGATGAAGATCGGAAAATCATTGTCAAACGGCATCGCCATCAACACATCCGGTTCTTTGGGAAGTGCTTTGATGGCCGAGACGATGGAAGAGAATTCCTGCTGGTCGTAGGTAAAATTGGATTGCCCGACCACTTTCCCGCCATATTCCTCGAATTTTTCCTTAAAATAGAGCGGAAGAAATTCCGTATAAGGATCAAAATCGGAGGTGACGAGATAGGCCGTCTTTGCGCCCAGGTCTTCAATGGCATACTTGGCATAAGTTCCTCCCATGTGGGCATCGGACATCATGACCAGATAACTCCCTTCTCCCAAACGGTTCGGAATGGTCGGTTGAGACGCAATCGTGTGCACCGTGAGCAGATTTTTCTTCAACGCTTGAGCCGAGGTTGAGATGGCATGGGGGGTCAGCGCACTTGAGATAAAGAGGTTGAGCTTTTCTTTGGCAAGCAACTCCGCCGTAAAAACAGTCGTTTTTTGAATATCGGATTGATCATCCCGCTCAATCACCTTGACCCGATGCTTGCCCAGCAATCCCCCTTTGGCGTTAGCCTGCTCAGCATACATGTTCACCCCTTGCATGAAAGGGGCATCGTAAGCGGCCATAAATCCCGTCTTGGCACTCACCGTTCCTATGACAAACTCGGCGGCCCGCGCGGGCAGAATCAATAACATTGAGATGGCCAGCGCCATCATCCATTTTTTGAACATCGTGTCTCCTCTGTTGAGTGGTTTGCCCAATTGGACGATCAATCCATTTCCTCACCGATATAGGCTTCGATGACGGCTGGATTCTTTTTAATGGAAGCTGGCGATCCGTTGGCAATTTGTTCGCCTTTATTGAAGACAACAATGCGATCACACATTTCCATTACCATCGCAAGGTCATGCTCAATTAAAAGAATCCCCACCCCAAACTTTTCGACAAGTTGCCGGAGGGTCTTCTTGAGAGTCACAGTCTCGCTTTGATTCATACCTGCTGCTGGTTCATCCAGCAATAGAAAATTTGGCTGCAATGCCAGCGCACGAGCAATTTCTAAGCGGCGCTGATCGCCATAAGCTAAACTACTGGCTAAATCCTGCGCTCGCTCAGATAACCCCAGCGTGTCGAGCCAGGCCAATGCTTGCCTTTCCACATGGTTGCGCTTGCCTTGCTTTTTTGATGTCACCGCCACCATGACATTCTCAAGGGCGGTCAGTGACGCAAACAAACGAATATTTTGGAAGGTGCGCCCCAGTCCAGATTTCGCAAGACGGGTTGGGCTCCACAATGTGGCATCTTGATTGTTCAAGGTGATCGTCCCGCTTGTCGCAAAAAGCGCGCCTGTGATGACATTCATAAAAGTGGTTTTCCCTGCTCCATTGGGGCCGATCAATCCGACTATTTCTCTGGAGCGCACTTCAAGATTGACGTTGCTCATCGCCTTCAACATCCCATACTGTTTCTCAAGCTGGTGGGTTTTCAAACAGGCAGACGTTTGCACTTGATAGCCGGGAAGGTCTGATTTTGAGGGCAGTTTATTTTTAGGAAGGAATGGATGGAACAATTTCTGAAACCAAGGCATCGTCGCAATTTCTCGATAACCGACAACCCCTTCAGGACGGAGATAGAGCACAATCAGAATGAGCGCAGAAAAACTGAGGGCGGTTAAGCCAAAAACCTTAGGCATCACCAAGCCCGCAAACAATTCAGTGCCAGCCAACCCACCCAAGGTTTCTTCGATATTTTTGAAAATTTCTTCTGCAATCGTGATGAGCACTCCTCCAATCACACAACCACTCAAGGAACGGTAGCCACCAAGAATGATCAAAACAACGAGGGCAAAGGTCTTGCTGAGATAAAACGCTTGTGGAGAAACGACCCCGACGGCATGACTGAACAAGGCTCCCGAAAGCCCCAAAATCCCAGCACTTAAAATCCAGCTTGAAAACAATGAAATTTTTGGATTGATTCCAATGGATCGCGCTGCCGTTTCATCATCTCTTAAAGCCTCTAGGTCACGCCCCATCGCACTGCTTTTGAAAGCAAATGCAATGACCATTGTGCCCCCCAAGGCAAACATCACCAGAGGCCATGTCACCTCACCGATTGAAAGACCATAGAGCGATTGTTTTCCATTGGTCCAATCCTTCGCGCCCACAAAGATGAGATAGGCAATCACGAGAATTCCAAAACTGGCAATCACCGCGGAAGTGTCGCGCAAACGGATCATCACGGCTCCCGTCAAGGCTCCAAAGAGCATCGCCGCAACGATGGCTGGCCCCAAGGCAAACACCAAGGGCCATTCTGTTTGCAAGATAAATGTGGGAAGATTGGGGAGCAAGATCGGCTTGAGCACGGCAGAGAGTGAGAACCATGTCGAAACATAAGCTCCCACGCCAAAAAAAGCAATATGCCCCAAAGAAAGAATCCCGCTCCCTCCAGAAAATAGACCCAAACCAATGCCCGCGATCACATTGATACAGCCGAGCATCAACAGCTTTTCGCTTGCCAAGCCGAGCACCCCGACAAGCGCAACGAGGGCACAGATAAACAAAAAGAGAACCAAGGCAGAGTTAAAATTTTCCCAAGTCCGGGTATCCATACGCGCTCAGTCGTGGCAATGCCCGGCACTGGGCGGCACATCGAGTGCGGGATTCCGATCAAAAAATCCAGAAGGTCTGAGAGTGAATCCCATATTGACGACAGGCATCACCGGCCAGTCTTCCAAACGAGGAATATGATTGTGTCCCATCGAATACCACAAAACCACATCGGTATCTTCAATGGAGCGATTGCCTTGAGTGTATTTGGGCAAACCATCATGTCCAGGGTGTTGATTGGGATAATCTCCCGCTGGAAATCTTTCTGCGCGATCATAAGGCGTCACCCATAAATGCTTGGCCATGTAGCCTGCTCGTTTGGAGACACTGGCCGTTGGGTGAGCAAAAGGCAGAGAATTTTCGCCAGGTTGGAGTTTGTAAGCCGTTGGCCCTCCCATCCGATTTTTCTTTTCAGTATTGATGACTTCCCAATAACGCCCAGCAAGAGGATCAATGACTTGTTTTCCTTCCTCTTCATCCCGCAAAGACGTTTTCTTCGCATAAAAGGCATTTCCGTAGGGATTTTCGGGCCCCATCGGTTCAGATTCGATATGCACTTCACGAACAGTATTGTTGCTGCCATCAACCATCATATCGAGCCGCACACACAAGAAATGTTGGTGATTCGGGCCATAGAGTTGCGGCGCCACTTCCGTGCCATATTTGGTAGAGGCTCCCGGCTGTAATGCGGCTGTGGTCAAAATTCCCGTCAGTTTGACATCATACTCGATGGTGCCATCTTGATAAAAATACCAATAGTACCCGTATTCGTAATTGCCCACGGTTGCAATCGAAGAAAGCACCAAACGCCGAGAACGCCGCACTTCGGCTTCTTCGGTACGGAAATCAAAATGTTTCCAAAGAATACTGAAATCTTCTTCATGCAGGCAGATGGCATTCGGAATCTCAAATATTTTCCCAGACGCATCATTCACATGAGCATCGAAGTAATAAATCTCCCCCAAACAATCACAGCCCAATTGCAAAGAATTGGTCAACATGCCCACGCCATATTCTCCCAAATCGAAGGCATTTTTACGGCATTGCGTGATGTTCGTGTCTCCATAAGGGACGGTCATTTCGACAAGAGATCCTCGATAAAGGACGGGGCGATCCTGCCCTTGATCTTGATAGGATACCGTATGCAATACCAAGCCTTCTCGATGAGTGAAGCCCACCCGAAAACTCCATTTTTGCCATTTGACTTCATGACCATCGACTTCAAAGCTAGTGCCTTCCGGCTGAATGACCTCAAGCGGTTTGATGTCTTCGCGAAATTTATCAATGTACTTCGCGGCATAGTTACCGGATTCTGGAGGCAAGGGAATCACTTCATGGTCTTCCAAGCGGAGAAGCTCCTGTTTGTTCATATTCACAACGGCAATCAATCCATCCACCGGGCGGGCATAGTTGTTGTCTCCTGGTTCTCCTCGAACCCAAGTCAAGGCTCTTAAAATACGCCGATCTTGTTCTTCCTCAGCGCCATAGTTTCCAGCCGACCAAGGATCAACAGTCACTAAATCCATATCCGTGATGCCTCGCTTTTTTAAAGCGGCTTGGAAATCAGGGTGTTCTTTCAGCAAAGCCTCACATTCAAAAAATTCATCAAGAATCACAGAAGGTTGCACGCCTGGGATGTGTTCAAAAGATTTGATACTTTCTTGAGAAATGGACACCACCCCCTCATAAGTAGCCCCGTCGGCATTGTCTAAAAGAATCAGAAACGCTTCACGATCAATCGGAGTCCCTTTTTTGAAATTGAAGACCACCTCTTTGGAAGGTTCATTCAAATCGATCTTAACGAAACGCATTTTTTCTTTGAATTGGTCATCCCCTCGCATGATTGCGACAGTTTTGGAGATTTCATCCGCACTCAAGGGATCGAGAGGGTGTGGGGTGTTCCCTTTGTGGGCACTTTCCGCTTTTTTACTCATAATTGCCTCCTAATGTTCTAATGATAAAGTGGCTTTTTCACTTCAATCAGGAGTGGATCGCTTAGTTTTCAGACAGGACGCGATGCTTCTAAAAACCGTTGATCTGTATCACTAAGAATCCAAACCCTTTCCGAATTAGAAATTGAAACCAAATGTATCTAAACTATAAAGATAATACAATCATAATAACCCTACCGAATTGATAATGAATCGCATATTATCCCTCAGCTCGTAATTCAACGCGTCGGATCTTACCAGAAATGGTTTTGGGCAGCTCTTTTCTGAATTCAATTTCCCGTGGATATTTGTAAGGCGCAGTTTGGTTTTTAACAAAATCCTGAATTTCCTGAATCAAGTCATCAGATTCTTGATACCCGACAGCGAGAGTGATAAAAGCTTTGACAATCTCACCACGCAAGGGATCTTTTTTTCCAACAACGGCTGATTCTGCAACAGCAGGATGCTCCTGCAATGTGCTCTCGACTTCAAAAGGGCTGATCCGATAACCTGCTGAAGAAATGATATCATCGGCTCGCCCCACAAACCAGATGTAGCCATCTTCATCCCGCGTGGCGGTATCTCCCGTGTAATACCAGCCATTGCGGAAGCATTTTTGATTGGCTTCCGGATCTTCAAAATACCCACGGAACAGCCCTGGCGGATACGGATCGCTTACTTTAACCGCAATGTGGCCGATCTCATCATTCGGGCAAGGCTCTCCCTCAGCATCAATAATCTCAACCTCCAGCCCAGGGACGGGTTTTCCCATCGAGCCTGCCCGCACAGGAACCCCTGGATAATTCGCGACAATGTTCACCGTTTCCGTCTGCCCATATCCATCGTGAGGGATGGTTTTGGTGGCCTTTTCCCAATTGCGCATCGCTTCAGGATTCAAAGGTTCTCCCGCACTCACGGCATGACGAATGCTGCTCAAATCATACTGGCTCAGATCGATTTGAGCAAACAGCCGGAAAACCGTCGGAGGCGCACAAAATGTCGTCACGCCCAATTTCCCAATCAAGGATAAATGAGCGTCCGCATCAAATTTCGCCTCGCCATCATAAAAGACGATGGTTGCCCCAATCAGCCACTGAGGAAACAACATCCCCCAAGCCGCTTTGGCCCATCCGGTGTCGGAAAGCGTCCAATGAATGTCATCTTCCTTCAAATCCATCCAATAATGCCCGGTGATCAGGTGAGCGAGGGCATAAGATTGGTTGCGAGGGACCATCTTGGGAAAGGAAGTCGTGCCTGAGGTAAAATAGACCAACATCATGTCTTCGGCGGCGGTTTCTTCCACCTCCTCCCGGCTTAAATTTTCTGAATTTTCCTGACAGGCTTTTTCATAATGAAGCCAGCCTTCACGCGCACTCCCCACCAGGATTAAATGCTCCAAGGTCGGGCATTCTGCACGAATTTCCTCAATTTTATGAGCATGTTCTTCAGTGACAATAGCCAGCTTTGCACGGGATTTGTTGATGCGATATTGAATGTCTTTGGCCGTCAGCAAATTGGTTCCAGGCATGGCCACCACGCCCGTTTTGATACACCCAATTAGAATTTGATACCAAGCAGGGATCCGAGGCGTGATCAATAAAGCCATCTCTCCTTTCTTAGCACCAATTCCGAGCAAGACATTCGCAAATCTGTTCGCGGCCTGATTCAAATCTTTGAAACTGTAATGCTCTATTTTTTCACCACTCCGATCAACATAAATAAAGGCCGTTTTATTGGCATCCTCAGCTCTTTTTTCGATGACATCAAACCCAAAATTATACTTTTCTGGCATGGTGAATTGAAAGTCCTTCTTGTCTGTTTCGTAATCGCTTAATTTCGGCAAATCGACCATAATATTCCCTTTTATTGATTGTTTGCTTTCTGTGAAAACGCCCCCTCCCATCCGTCTTAAATTCCGCAGGCAATTTTTCTGATGGCTAAATTTGTAGTGTTATTGACGAAACTGACAAGCTGAATGTGATAAATATTGAACCGACTTTCAACACAGTCGCGCTTGTTGCCAAAACCCTTCAATCCGTTTTATTCTTCTAGTTCCAAAGTTTTTCATGAAGCGAGTTGTGTTAAAATTTTCAAGGGCTTGACAAAGAAAACGTCAGTCGGTTAAGTAAAGATATGGATTAAAAATTAAGATTGGAAAGGAGATAAGATGCGGTTTGACAAAAAATTATTGATTTTGATCGTTATTTTGATGGTTAGTTCTGGCATGGAAGTTTTCGCTTGTCATATCAAAGATTTGGGTGCTCATGCCGAAGGGCATTACAAATGGAGCAAAAATTCAGGAGGTTTCTTTCGAGTCACTGAAGGCATGACCATCAGCGCCTCAACCTCCATAAGTTGTGACTTTTACGCGCAATTCATTTCTCGTGAATATGACTATATTGTTGAAGAAGCTGCTCAGGGGCAGGGAGCGCATTTGCTCGTATTAGCCCAATGGGTTGGCTGTCCCTTAGCCAGTCGTTCAAAATTTTCAACAACGATGCAGGCTCGCCACGCCTCGATTTTCGCAGAAACATCACGAGAACAACCCGATGAATTTTTAAAAAAATTAAAAGAAATGGTCGCCCTCACCCCCACTTTGAAACAAACATGCCAAGCTTAACACAGGAGGTCGGATGAATTTTATTAAATATGCCGCTTTGACAGGAATTATTATCTTCTACTCCTCTGTGGAAACCTTTGCCTGTCATCAGGAAACCAATAACTCAGATTTAGGCCATCAAAGCCGATTCAGCTTCAACATGACCACCGTCCCCACAGAAGTGACCAGTGCTCGTATTTCGACATCAACCAAGTGCGAATTCTATACTAATTTTATCCGAGATGGCTATCAATTCATTGCCGAAGAAACCGCTCAAGGGCAGGGGCCGCATTTGAAGGTGCTGGCTCAAACAATGGGATGCCCCGCAGAAAGCTATCCTGAATTTGCCGCCGTTTTAAAAACACAATACCGCGCTCTCTTTGACCCAATTCATCCGAAGACACCGCAATCCTTTCTCCAGCAAGTGGAAAACTTGGTGGCGGAGCGACCGTCTTTGAGCAAGGCGTGTTTAAAATCTTGAGGGATTTTCAAAAATTGCTTGGAAGGGTATAATCAGCATTTAAAAAAGAACGCTCTATTGAGCTTTATAGATGCCATAAACCGCTTGCCCCAAAACAGCGATCAAAACAGCCACGCCACCAAGTAATGCTAAGGAGGCGGGAGTTTCTCCGATAAGTAGCCACACCCAAATTGGGGCGAGTACGGTATCTGTCAGAACCAGCAAAGGAACTTCAACAGAAGGCACTGAACGGGTTCCCAAGGTGATCAGAGTGAACCCGATCCCAATCTGGGCTGAACCAAATAAACAAGACAGCAGAAGATCATTCACGGATAGCGAAAAACCTTCAGCCATCACAGCAGCGACCAGGGCCGCAAACACTCCCGCCAAGCAAGTAGCGGGCATCATGTCCACCCCTCCGGCTTTGCGCATCGCAACAATCGCCACCGCAAAGGAGGCGGCAGCTCCCAGCGCCATCAAATTCCCCAACATCTGCCCCTGAGCTAAATCTCCGAAAAACATCAAAGCAATCCCACCAGAAGCGATAACGAGGAAGATCCACGTCACCTTGAACACCTTCTCTTTGAGGAAAATCCAACCGAGCAACGCCGCAAAAAAAGGCCCCGCACTGAGAATAAAGACGACATTGGCCACCGTTGTCAGGATGATCGCAAAGAGAAAAGTGGTGAAGCTACATGCTAAGGCCACGGCGGTAAGCACTCCGAGTCCTCCAATCTCCAGAAAAGGCTTCAGGATTCTACCGCGATAATTCCAGATGTTAAAAATGAGTAAGGTGACCACAAAAGAGACCGAGCGATAAAACAAAATCAACCAGCTATCGGTGGTTTCGATTTGCCGGACAATAATCCCAGCAGAACTGAGGAAAACACCGGCTAATAAAATGAGAATGACACCAAAACGGTAATTACTGGATTGCATCCGAAGGGATCTCTTCACTGTTTGTCTAATTGGAGAGGACTTGAAGCGCCGACGACTTCCATTTGAGCATGTTGGCTGACTTGCTCAACGAGAGATTCAGAAACCATGATATCGGCTAATTCGAGGGTATTTTTGATGCGCACAATCTTGCACAACGATGGCTCGACACGAAGGCATGTTTTGACAGCGAGTTGAACCGCTTCCTCGCTTGTGTTCATAATAATCGGAATCGCCGCACCATCAAGATAGGCGGAGGTAATCACGTTGGCATAGGTCGAATCGATATCGATTTGTTGATACAATTTCATGGTGATGACATCCGCCAGACCGAGGCCAGTCGCATTGCCTTTGGTTTCTTTGGTCAGATCTAGCACCACAATTTTTTGAATGGAAGGGCCGCTCCAATCCAACACATCTCGACTGTTGCGACCCGTGATATTCGGATCAAAACCGGCACCGCTAATATTTTTCCCCATCTCATCAATGATCAAAACATCAATCTCATCGAAATACAACGTTCCGATCATTCGCTTCGCTTCCTTTTGCAATTCCATTTCCCGTTGAATGAGCGTTGTTGCGGGGATTGCTTCGACAATCGCCGTTTCCTCCAAGGCGTTTTCAACCAACCCCATCCCAAATAGAAAAGGTCGTTCCGCCATAATCACTTTTGCCACTTTCGGGAGTAACTCTCCGAAAGTGTCCATGCCATGATGGTGGTAAGTCGTCGCGGCCTTGATCTTGCCCATCCCAATCGACATCATTTTCACAACGCCACTTTCGATGGGGCCTCGGAAAGTGGTGTGGGGTTTGATCCGGTTGATCAGCACAATCCCATCGGCTTCAGAAGCGTATTGGTCGATAAAAACAGGAGTGCCATCCGCAAGGCTGGACAGTTCGACGGTCTCCATCGTCGCTCGGATCGGACAACCCATCGCCTCCTCGGTAATTCCATAACCGGCCAATAGTGCTGTTTGCCCGGCGGCTGTGGCTCCCCCGTGGCTCCCCATTGCAGGAAAGATGAACGGATGAGCGCCGCGGCTCTTAATCTCAGCGACCACCGTTTTGGCAACCTGAGCGATATTGGCGATGCCTCGACTCCCGCAACCGACGGCAATCGTTGCGCCCGGTTTGATCTGTGAACCGATTCCCTCTCGTTGAAATTCAATTGTGACCGCTTCCTCGATATCCTCAACACGAGTGGTCTCGAAATGCACTTTGACAGGCACTATGTTTGGCAGAGGGATGTTCAATCCGCCAGAAATGTTTGTTTTGATTCGGTTCTCAATCATCGTCCACCTCCTCCAACCTTGAGTTTTGGGGTTTGTTGTTTGAATTTTAACAGTAGAAACTCAGTCGATATAAAAGGTATTGCATCATTTTGTCAAGCCCATGTTCGCAAACGCTGATCTCTTATTTTTGTGATTAAGGATTTCGATTTTCTGACAATCCCTGGTCTCTCTCTGGATTTAGGAAGTCGTCAGGGCATGAACCTCTTGCGATTTTTCAGCCATTGGCGTAGAAAATGGCCATTACTATTATTGCCTTTTCTTCCCTTTTTAGAAAGGAACTCGCATGAACCATCATCGCCATACCGACCCATTGCCGGATGTGGAATTGAGAGTAAAAGCTCTCGAATCGTTGTTGACCGAAAAAGGGCTGGTCGATCCGGCCGCGTTGAATGAATTGATTGACACCTATGAAACCAAAATCGGACCAAGAAATGGCGCTCACGTCGTTGCCAAAGCGTGGAGCGACTCTGCCTACAAACAGCGATTATTGGAAAATGCGTCTGCCGCCATTGCCGAATTGGGTTATTCTGGCAGGCAAGGCGAGGACATGGTGGTTTTAGAAAATACGGCCAACATCCACAATTTGACGGTTTGCACCTTGTGCTCTTGTTACCCTTGGCCTGTTTTGGGATTGCCCCCGGTTTGGTACAAAGCCACTCCCTACCGTGCAAGAGCCGTGATGGAGCCTCGTAGTGTTTTACAGGAATTCGGGCTGGAGCTGGAGGAGGGTGTCGAAATTCGAGTGTGGGATAGTACCGCAGAGCTTCGTTATTTGGTTCTGCCGGAACGCCCCTTGGGCACTGACGGGATGACTGAAGCAGAACTGGCGGAGTTGGTCACTCGTGATTCAATGATTGGTGTCACGAAAGCTAAAAATCCTTGAGCGAAAATCTTCCTGACAATGAAAGGAGACTATGAACGGAATTCATGATTTGGGAGGCATGCACGGCTTCGGCCCCATCAATCCAGAAGCCAACGAACCGAAATTTCATCAAGAATGGCAACGACGGGCTTTTGCTCTCACTCTGGCGATGGGAGCTACCGGAACATGGAATTTAGACATGTCGCGTTCTGTCCGCGAACAAATGGAGGCGGGAGATTATTTGAAAACCAGTTATTATGAACACTGGCTTTTTGGCCTCGAAAAGTTACTGGTCGAGCATGGCTTGATCACGGTTGAGGAGCTTGAAACCCAGATGGCGGAACTTGCCAAGGAGGCGCGCTGATGAAAAAAATAATGGCAGATCAAATCGCCCCCGCTTTGCGCAAAGGATCAAGCGCGCGTGTTGCGGAAGCAATCCCGCCTCAATTCAAATCTGGAGATCGGGTGATTGTGCGGAACATCAACCCGGTCGGACACACTCGCGTGCCACGTTACGTCCGCGGTCGTCATGGCGTGATCGCCCGTGATCACGGCGTTTTTATTTTTCCCGATAGCCATGCTCTTGGACAAGGAAACAATCCCCAACATGTTTACAGCGTGTGTTTTACGGCCCAGGAACTTTGGGGCAATGATGCACCTCCTCACAATAAAATCTATGTTGATTTATGGGACAATTACCTCAATCAGGCTTGATCCATGACTGATCCGCGCTCTTCCCACCAATTTCCGATCTTAGCCAGCCAACCTCAGGATGACGAGGGTCCTATTTTCAATGAACCCTGGCAAGCACAGGCATTTGCCATGACCTTGAAACTGTTTGAGCAAGGGTTGTTTTCCTGGAAAGAATGGGCTGAGCAGTTGCATATCGAGATTGCTGAAGCTCAGAAACGAGGAGAACCGGATCTGGGAGACACTTATTATCACCACTGGCTTGCGGCTCTTGAAAAAATTGTCGCAAAAAAAGGAGCCTTGACTCAAGCCGAATTGACTCAGCGCAAAAAGGCATGGGAAGACGCGATCCAACAGACCGAGCATGGCCAACCGATCCAATTGAAATCGAGAAAAGAAACGCCCTATAAAGAGCCTTAGACCCAAGGGGAATTGGTCGTGCCAGAACCATAGGCTTTGCCTTCCGCGTAGCGAGAAAAAGCAAAAGGTTTCAATTCTTCCACAGGTTGCCCAGAGACAATATGTTTGGAAACGAGTTTTCCAATCCCAAGGGCTTTGAAGCCGTGGTTGGAATCCGCAATCATGTAAACATTGGGCAGCACCCAATCTAAAATGGCGATGTTGTCTGGCGTGAAGGCACCAATTCCGCCGTTGGGGCGTTCTTTGAAATTGGAGCGAATCCCTTCAAAACGTTTCATGAACATGGCCATACAGGCCGAAATATAATCGGCAAAGCCCGGATGATCCGCCTGATAACGCTGATTGGCATGTCCGTAGGGTTCAACCATCGCTTCGTGCCCGATATTCACCGGCATTCCTCCGCCCTGAATCCCTGGTTTTTCCATCCGTTCCGTCCCGTTTTTCCAATAAACATAAACATAATCTTTGAGTTCTTTGCCAGCTTCATCCACCACAGGAGTGTCCATCAATTCAATATGAAGGACTGGGGGATTGAGATGATCCGCGGTATAATAAGGCTCATTTGTGTAAAGCTCCCCTTCTTCCAACCGCCAGTAAGTCCACATTTCTTTATTTTTAATCTGTTCCCCGTTCAAATATCCGACATCCAGATGCGTCGGCTGGTGGAGCATTTCCCAATGTTTTGGCGTCCAAGCACCCAATCCCAAAATGAGCATCTCGCATCGAATCGTGCCCTGGTTGGTTTGCACTGCTGAAACCTGCCCATTGGTCAGATCGTAATTTTGAACCTCAACGCCAGAATAAATGGTGACCCCATGACGTTCGCACATCGACCGCAACCCCTGGATTGCCTGGGCGGTTCCAGCATAACCACTGAGTTTTTCATGAAGCACGACATCAATCGAATGATGATTGAAATCCGGCCAAATCGAGGATAAAAACTGACGTGCGTCTTTTCCTTGATAGAGGTCTGATGTGTAACCAGCGGCGTTCTGGCTTTTCGTTATTTTTTCATAATCTTCAAGCTGATTGGCCTCCCCACAGGAAACGTATCCCACTTGCTGAAAACCGAGTGCCACCGGATCGTAATTCCAAACATCAACAGAATGGCGAATCAACGCGTGCATCGGATCGGTCATATAAAAACCACGGACACAGCCACATGCCAAACCCGAAGCACCCGCTCCTGGCACGCTTTTATCCAATAAAATGACATCAGCCCCACTGCCTTTGCCAGAGGCTTTCAAGTCCATCGCCAAATGCCAAGCCGTGCTCAAACCATGAACGCCACCGCCAACAATGACATATTTTGCGGATTCCGGTAAATTCATCTTTCAACCTCCTTAAAGTTGTTCACTAAATTCTTGATTTCTTTTTAAAACATTGCCACTGGTAACACAATCCTCTAAATTAAGAAAAAAATTATACCAGCTCACTTTATGGCAGCGTTGGTAAAAAAGCAATCCCCCGAATATCCTACTTGAGCAAAGCGAGAGGGCTAGCCCTGATGATTTTTATTTCAATTTGTGACTGTGCAGAGATATGTGAGGAGAGAAAGAGAAAAACTTATCTGTATTTTAGGAAAAGTCTAAAGAATGAAAAATGTTGCTTCAGTTCTAAACTTTGAAGATGCTAATCTCTTCATTTAATTTTTTGGTATAATATAAATTTTTCTTGGCAACTTTACTTTGTTCAGCAAGGGAGTTTTCAATTTCTTCTGCAAACTCAGCTGTTGTTAAACTAGTTTTGGCAAGTTTGTCAATTGCGGTATTAATTTCATCGATGGAATAGTTTTGTTCCAAAATAATAGTAGCAATATGTCTAATTAATTCTGTTGTTTCCATAATTTTTTTATTGATATTACCTAGACTTTCTACCACAATCTCGACTGCTTGTTGACCTTCCTGAATCCGTTGGTTGCTTTCCTTTACTGAAGTTTGGATTTCCTTTGCACCCTTTGTTGCTTTTGCCGCTAAATTTCGAACTTCATCAGCAACTACAGCAAACCCTTTTCCATGTTCTCCAGCTTTTGCCGATTCAATTGCCGCATTGAAGGAGAGCAAATTTGTCTGATTAGCAATTTCTCCAATAGTAGCAATAAAATCATTGATTTGTGAAAAGGTTTTTTGAATGCGTTCCATACTTTGGGTCATATGATCTATCGCTTCTGCCCCTTTTTCCGTCTCCTTTTCCGTTTCACTTGACAATTGATTGGCTTCGGAGATGTTATCGTTGATTATTTTTGTCCCAGTTTGAATTTTGTTGATAGAGATCACTGTTTCTTCAACAGAGGTAAACTGATCGGTGGCAAGTGCAGAGAGAGACTGAGCAGAAGAAGCTAACTGGTCAACAGATGCGCTCAATTCTTCATTATCCTGACTAATTGTATTACTAGATTGAACAATACCGTCTAAGGTTTTTCCTAATTTATCCACAAACAGATTAAACCAATAAGCTAATGTTCCAATTTCATTACGAGATTTTACTTCTAACCGTTTTTTTAAGTCTCCTTCTCCCTCTGCAATATCTTTTAGCATTTCAATCAATTTTGTTAATGGCTTGGTAATAGAAAAAGCTAACCATGTCCCTCCTATTAAAGAAATTGCTATTGAGGAGAGCATTAGAACAATCAATATTATTTCTGTTACTGATTGAATCCAAGCATTTGAAATTTTAGCATTTTGAATTTCCTGATTCGTATGAACAATCAATTGTTCTAGATTTTGGTCAATACGAATTGCAATGCTATCTAAGACCTGAAGCAATTGATGTTCTTGCTGGGACAATCGATCCATCAGAGGTTCAGTATATATTTTTAACTTCTTATAACCAAACGAGATGCGTCGAATCGGAAATGCTGCCTTCCTAAGCAAGAGTTTCTTTTCTTCGGCAGGAGCTTTCTTGATTTTAACAATCGATTCAAATAAAGAGTAATAATGCTTTACCATTTCGTCTAACATAGCATTCAGGTGTAGGTCTGAAACCTGATAATCTTTTCTCCATACCATGAATTCTGATTGCTCGGCATTTACAGCCCCTCCAAACTGACTCCCTGAATTGACTGTATCTGCCAATAATTTGACTACCTCATTATGTTTTTGTTCCAGATAATAGATAAAAACTTTTAAGTCGGTCTGGACACCTTTATGATTGAAGATATAATTGGCTTTTTTGTCATGAATTTCTAGCAACTGATGGGCATTTTTCCGAAATTCTTTGTGAAGTAACATGGTTTTATCAGCCAGTGCAACCACTTGAGGGGGTGTTCTATAAATAGACAAATCGATATTCATTTCCTGATATCGTTTGCCTGGTGGAGATTCCAGAAATTCAGATGATTGACTTCCCAAGAGAAGCATCGTGATAAAAACTTCAAACGTTTCCAACGAGTCTATAACTTTTACCCTTAAGGAAGCCAAATCTGTTTGACTCAACAAATAGTGCCGAATGGTTGCATTACTTTGCGCCACAGTCTTTATTGCAATCAAAGAAACTTCTTTCAAGGGTAATTGTTCCTGAAAGAGATCCGTGTGCTGATTTTCAACAATCCTCAGCATGAAGATCCCTGCAAAACCAGCAACAGTGACCAGACAAGCAATCACCAATAGAGACACAATAAGTTGGCCTTTGATCCCCAAATTTATTTTTTTTCTCATCTGTTGGAATGAATTATTGCTGGGTACCACATTGTCCATTGATACAATATCCAGAATATCCTATATGACAGGCATTACAAGAGTCTTTCGATAAAGGGCCTGTGGGAGCCGTGATCTTTTTACCATCCTCAGTAAAAACTTCATACACGGCTGAACCTTTCTCGTATCTTGTGACAAATAAGATTTTCATATCAACGAGATGAAGGATTAGATTGATGCCATCTGGATGTTTGCCTGAGCGTGATTTGTAAATTTCGGTTACCTCAGGCCTGACTAATATAGCGACTTTTCCAGGGCCACCTTCTTGAACATCACAGTATGTATAGACGGATTCTTGATAAATTTCTGGTAATGTGGAAACATCAGCGTCACAAGCAGGAAGAGCACCAATCTGAGTGAGTATAGTTGGGACACTTGTCCAACTTTTCCAATCAGCAGGATAATCTGTAGCCAATGTTGTTACAGTAATCATGAGCATAAAACTAATTAAAAGAACTACTATCTTTTTCATACTACCTTTAATTTTATTTTGTTAAAATTTAGAATTTTTTTCTTAATAATCCTACATCCAGATCAAACAAGGTGCCAAATGAAGTAGGTATTATTTCAAATAAATTCATTGCATACCACAAGTAAAATTGAATAATAATAACCAATTGTCAAGCAGAACTAAATCTACTGATGTGTTTTGTTTTTCATTTAGTCATCCAATTCCTTGAACGTTTCACGGCCTGTTTCCATCCTTTAAGTAGCGTATCTATACTTTTCTTGTTTCATGATGGGTTGGAAGGGAGTCTTGCTTACGTGTTTTTTCGATTTCTTCCTGGTTTTTCCAAACTTGAGTGGCTAATCCAGCGAGAAAGGCAGCAATCAATTGCCCTTTTTCTACAAAAATTTTCAGGATTTTTCCAGGGGTTGACGCAAAAAGGCCGCTTTCCATTTTCATGGATTCCATCATCAAAAGTTTTTGTCCGATCTCGACGATTTCACCACGATTGGCAATCAATAATTTTTGAATCCATTTCATCATCTATTCAAATAAAAAGTCTTTACACTCGTTCAAAATTAATTAATAAACGCAAAGAGAGTCACCCGAAAATATACTTTTTTCCAAAAGGATCAATGAATTTTTTCAATTGAAGGAGAATCCATGAATTTAAAAAATATCCCGGTGGGAACGACTGGCCGTTTATCCATAGAAGTTACCAGAGCATTGACCGCGGCCCACAGTCTTCCTCATTTACCAGAAGTTTATAGCACCCCGAACATGATTGCTCTGATGGAAGGCGCCGCTCAAGCCGCCGTTGCGGAGTATTTGCCTGAAGGTTGGGTCTCTGTCGGCGCGGCGGTCAATATCAAACATTTGGGGGCGACTCCGGTTGGTTTTACGGTGACGGCTACGGCGAAGGTGATTGACGTGAGTGAGCATACCGTTACCTTTGAAGTCGAAGCCCATGATGGGATTGATAAAGTCGGCGCAGGAACCCATGTCCGGGCCCCGATTGATCTCAGCCGTTTTGAAAAAAGTTTCAAAGCCAAAGTTGCGAAAAAAGAGGCAGCGCATCCATGAAAATTTCCCCGCTCAATCGCACCATCGTCAAATTAGCGATTCCGACAATCTTGATGAATATTTCTCTGCCTTTGCTCGGAGCGGTGGACACGGCGGTGGTCGGGCACTTGGAGGAAGTTTATCAAGTCGGGGCGGTCAGTCTTGGCAGTATGATCTTCACGGTCCTCTTTTGGGCCTTTGGCTTTTTTAGAATGAGCACGGTTGGGTTGGCCGCACAAGCCCACGGGAGGGAGAATGACGAAGAATGTGCGGAAATCCTGGGGCGTGGCGTGGTTCTCGGATTGGTTTTTGGGATCGTGATGATTTTCCTGGCCCCTCTCTGCAATGAGGTCGCTTTTTATTTGATGGATGCTTCTCCCGAAGTTGAAATCCATGCTCGTGAATATTTCCTGATCCGCGCTTATGGAGCACCGGCGGTATTCATCACGATGGTGTTCACGGGTTGGTTTTATGGTTTGAAAAATATCACCTACCCTGTGATTTTGACCATTTTCAACAATGCGGTCAATGTCGTCCTTGATTTATGGTTCGTGTGGGGGTTGGGCTTCAAATCTGAAGGGGTCGCCTGGGCTTCTTTGATCGCTCATTATCTGGGAGCGGGATTGATGATTCTGCTGTTTTTCTTCAAATACCGTTCTTATTGGAAATTGATGAATTGGGAGGGCGTTCTTGATCAAACAAAAATGATTTCCTTCATGAGAACCAACTTCGATATCATGCTGCGAACGCTTTCCCTGTTATTTGCCCATGCCCTCTTCATGGCTAAATCAGCGGCTTTGGGAGATGCGATCTTAGCCGCCAATACGATTCTGATTCAGTTTCGCCATATCACCTCTTACGCCTTAGATGGATTTGCGGCAGCCGCCGAAGTGGTCGTCGGTTCGGCGATTGGAGCCGGCAAACGAGAAGCCTTGCTGAGGACGATCAAGCTTGTCCAGCGTTGGGGGATGGTCGTCGGAGCGTGTTTCAGCCTTGTCTATCTGGCAGGATTTTCCTGGTTGCCGCGTTTATTCACTCACCATCAGGATATTTTGGATTTGGTGGCAATTTACATGATTTGGATCGTGCTCGAACCATTGATCAGCAACATCCCTTTTATTTTGGATGGCATTTTCATTGGAGCGACTGGCACGAAAACCATGCGCAACACGATGATCTTTTCCGTGTTTGTCATTTATGTCCCTCTCTTTTATCTCCTCGCTCATTTCTTCGGCAATCACGGCATGTTGGCCGCAACGCTGTTCTTGTATTTATCCCGCGGCGCAACGCTCCAATTTTATACGCATCGCCTCGTAACACAGGCAGATTATCGGTTGATTTGAGGCTTCCCAAACTCATTGATTCGCAGTACAAAACTGAGTGATCAAGCCAGCAACTTCCTCTGGATATTCCATCGGGACGAAATGAGACGCTTCCTGTTTATGGATGATTGAGGTGGCAGGGTGGAGTTTTTTAAAAGCGGTGGCATCGCTTAAATGGAACGTTTGGCTGCCTCCTCCATAAATGAGCAGGATCGGGCATTGAATGTTTTCGATGTTATCCCAGGCATTGGGATTGGTCATTGAAAACGATTTGCTTTCCCAAGCAGGAGCGCAGGTCAATGCGAAACAACCATCAGATTCTTGCTGAATCCCTCCCGATAGATAATTTTCAATCCAGACTTTCTCCCATTTGGAAAAAACCCCACGCCCTTCATAATAAAGTGCCGCCTCTTCCAACGAACGAAAATAGGTTTTCCGTTTCATTGTTTTTTGAGCAATGGGGATTTTGTGGCTCATTCTCAACAATTGCAGGAGACGTATCATAAAGGAAATCCACCCTCTCGGAATCACAGGCTCGATTAAAATCAACCCTTTGACCAATTGAGGATGGGAGGCCGCGACATGCAAACTGACAGAGCCTCCCAAAGAATGTCCGGCTAGAAAAATAGGGGAGGAAGCGTCTTGAGCGAAGTTGCTCAAATCCCGATAGTAGGGATCCCAAGAGGTAAAGCGATTGGGGTCGGCAGTCGCCGTTGTGAAGCCATGACCCCGCGCATCCATTGCATAAACGGATAAATCTTGGCTCAATAATTTGAAGAGTTGATGGTAGGTATAAGCATTGAAACCCGTCGCATGCGCAAAATGCAGGGCAGGCTTATCCGTTGCTGAGGGATACTGGAGAAAGGAAAAAATTTCTCCAGCCTGATTTAAAAATTCTTTACGCTCTGACTCTATTTCCATTTTTGACCATGCCGACTTGAAAAATTAACTCTGTAGAATAAACCATTCAAGCCGGACTTTCAAGCACGAAATATTTTGAAATGGGATCGGGCAATCGCAATCGGCATTTTTTGCTCATCTTGCCACGCTTCTATTTGGACATTCGCAATCCGTTTTCCTTGTTTGACGACTTTGCAAATAGCAAATGTGTCTTGCGGACGACCGGACAAAATATAGTCGATGGTGAAGTCGATATTTTTGGGCAAAGCCAGGGAATCCATCGTCCACATCAAGTGCATGATGGCCGCATTCTCCATAAATCCCCCCAGCGCCCCGCCATGTAAAGCCGGTAAAACAGTATTGCCAATCAGTTTTTCAGCAAAAGGGAGGGTGAAGACAATGCCCGCTTCCGTTTCTTTAAAAGTGATTCCTAAAAAATGGGCATACGGGACCAATTCAATCGCTTTTTGATAGTCTTTTTGTGCTCGTACTTCTTTAAATAAATCCGCGTTACTCATAAATTTTCCTTGTCTTTTTGATGAGAATCGCGAGGTTTTCCTGCACGGAAAAAAGAAGCGACACAGCCCGCAATCGGATGATCAGGTGAGTCGTGATAGATGGAGCCGCGGACAAAAGCAATCGTCTTCGTCAGGCGATAGCATTCGGCAAAAGCATAGAGATCTTGATGGGGGGAAGACGGTTTGAAACAATCAATCCTGAGATCCAAAGTGACAAAGGTTTCATAGGCGGGCAAGGCACTCAAAACAGCCAATCCGGCAACGCTGTCTATCAAAGAAATGAGCACTCCGGTATGAACGGCTCCGTTTTCAATATTGCCCACTAATTTTTCATGATACGGGATTTTGCCAAGGGCTGTATTCCGACGAAGCTCCACAAATTCCAAGGCCAACGCCTGGACATGAGGAATCAATGAGAAGGTTCGGTGAATCATCTTTTCTCTAATTTCAGGATCATCCACCATGTAAACGCGTTTGGATTCTTGTGCCATGTTCATTCCACCTTGATCACGGTTGCGCCCATTTCGGCCAAAATCCAGGTCCCATAGGACCCCGCCACATTGCTCCCCAACTCAAACACACAA
>WASW01012988.1_pt1 | contig 24475 bp, 27 predicted proteins | sample 5698521 | NCBI WGS metagenome assembly WASW01 (sample SAMN11175560, study PRJNA528189) | sponge metagenome | isolation source: marine sponge | host: Leucetta | place: Antarctica: Western Antarctic Peninsula, King George Island | collected 2013-01
TGGTGCATCTGTCTTTGGTGCATCTGTCTTTGGTGCATCTGTCTTTGGTGCATCTGTCTTTGGTGCATCTGTCTTTGGTGCATCTACTTTATCAGAAACTTTTTCACTTTCTTTTTTAGAAGCAACAGATTCTGCTTCTTCATCATATAATGAAACTAGAATATAGCCTTCGTCTGTTTTACTCATTCTTACTCTAACTTTTCTTGGAGGATTTCTAACGCCTCTTACCCACATGGAACGAGCTAATTCTTCATCTATTTTGATTGTCTCAACTTTCATGTGATGTCGAGCAAATTCTCTAATCATGTTAATTGCTCTAACAGCTCTATGCTGTGATTGTGAAATTCTTACTTTACCAAGAGGAATTGTATAAACACGCTCTAATTCTTGAGACAACTATCCAACCTCCACATCAGTTGATCTCCAAGCTCTACGCTTTGGATTAGTTCTGACAGTTCTATTAGTTTTGAGAATAATCCAAGCTGGTACTGCCGATGTCTGTCTAGTCTTTTTGAGTAGACGGATTTTCCTTGGAGAGGACTTGCGTGCAGCCATATAGATTTTCAGGCACGAAGAGCTCTTTTTAAATGAATCTCAGGATTTTAGGCAATCTTGAATCTGTTTTAGGATTCTTGCAGAAGATCCCCACACAATTTGATTTTGGTATTCAAAAGTGTACATTTCTTGAATTAGATTATGAGACGGATCAGGATCCTTTGCTTCAGTTTTTAAAAATGGTTTTAAAGGAATATGGAAAATTTTTTCCACTTCAGCATTGGCTGAAAGTGTAGGGATTTGGTTTACTACAGAAATGAACGGTAAAATCAAAAAACCAGAATTCAAGGTTACAACTGGTTCTAGCTGTCCAATCACTTGTTCTTTAGAAATGGTTAACCCTATCTCCTCACTTGTTTCACGTAAAGCAGTTTCTAAAAGATCTGAATCATCAGAATCTAATTTTCCACCAGGGAATGAAATCTCACCTGCATGAAATTTCATGTGTTTTGGTTTTTCAGTCATTACAACAATTGGCTCTTTGCCATAAATTACTACAAGTATTGATGCTAGACGATACTTTCCATCAGATTCAATTTTAGGATTAATAGAAGTTGAAAGGGAGGATTTTAAATCATCTAAGAGCATTATAATTATTCCCTACCATTCCAAATAGGTATTGGTATTCAAAGGTTTTAACCAAGGATAGAAGAATTGAAAATATGACAATCAGGTATGAAGCTAATCCACCCAAGATTCTACCAGATGTAGATACAAATGAATCAATTAAAAAATTTGTAGATAAAATAAAAATTATTTCAAAAAAATGTGATGCAATTCACTTGACTGAAAATGTGTTAGGATTTCAGAGAGTTTCACCAATTGAAGTGGGTAAAATTATCAAACAAGAAATTCCAAATTTACCAATTACCGTTAGCCTTAGAGTTAGAGACAAGAGTGAAAATGAAATTTTAGAATTTGTAGACAACTGTATTTCAATTGGATTTGCAGGGATTTTGATATTGATGGGTGACCCTTCTCAAACAGGGAAAGAAGATTTAGGTCAGATTCCAAGTTTGACAGTTAAGAGATTAAGAGAGCAAGGAGTAGATTCAAAAATTGAGTTGTATCTTTCAATGTCAAACAAGCCCAATCTTTCTAAAATTGGAAAGAAACTAGATGCAAAGCCAAAAGGATTCATGACTCAAGCCATTCAAAACATAGAACAAGTTCAGAATTTATCAGATAATCTTAAGGGATTTTCAATAATTCCAATTCTTTTGTATCCATCACCTAAAAATGAAAAAACTGCAAAGTTTTTGAATTTAGATTTAGCATCATACACTCAAGAATTTGAAGAATTGTTAAAGAAAACATATGAGATTACAGGAGATGTTCTGCTTACATCACCTAGTGATTTTAGTGGATTAGATGAGTTTTTAGAAAAATTATCTTTATCTAGATAATTATTCATTTTGAAAAATATAAAACAATTAAAAATTTATGATAAATTTTCTCTACCTAAAATTTAACCATAAAATTTAATTTCATGTATGATCTATTGTTCCACCTTGTCCATACAACACATCACATGTCTCTGTAAAAGTGATGTCTGGATGATTTCGTAGTCTTTTAACAATTGCATCTATGCCAAAAGGATCTAGAGTTGTAATTTTTAGAAAAATATCATATGCACCCCAAATTCCATTAATTTCAACTATTTCTTGCAATCCACTAAATTCTGAAATTATTTTGTTTTCGCTTCCAGGAGTGCATTTAATCAAGATATAGGCTTGCATATCTCAGAATTAAATTAATTTCCCAGTTAAAGCATCAATTCTTGCAACTGCTGCTTTATTTTTTGTGTCATAGCATTTTATTTCATAAATTGGAATGAATATTTCTTTAAATTCAGTTATGATGAAATTCTCAGAATTAATCTGGATATCAGAGTTAAGATTTGTTTTGAGCTTTTGTGCTAATTTGAAAAAAATTACATCTTCTTCAATAGGGACTTTTCGAATGTGATCCTTGTTTGTGTCAAGTATTCTTTGTGAAAAATTTTCAACAGACTCAGAATTTGTACTATAATCAAAAGTATATTCCAATCCATTACAATCCAAATAAAATGAATCAGTAATGCTTCTAACTGTATGTTCTGTAACGTCAATTTCTAAATTCTTCTTTTTCAATCCAACCCCTTCTTTCATCTTTTTTTCAAATTTCTTAAAGACACCAGATGCAGTAGTTACAGGAAATTTATGATTTCCTATAGTAACATCAGTGACATCATCATCAACTTTGATTGTATAAGATACATCATGTTCAAAATTAACAGAGTAAGAACCTGAAACATAGATTATCTGTTCTAAGAATAATTCAGGGGATTTGAAAGTAACTTCAGATGGTTTTGGACGTCGTAATGCAGAACCAAAAAGAGATGTTTTTTTCTTTTCAAAAACATCTAGGATTTCTTGGGGTTTTAGTTTTGTTCGTAAAACAATTATTTCTTTGGTAGAAACATTTGCAGGTTTTAGATCTGTTTCATGTGTCAAAATTATTCAAATTCCATTTTATTGATGCTGAAAAGTAACATATTTTTTATTATTTTCAAATTCTATCCAAGATTTTTTTCTTTTTTTCATTGAATTCCTTGTCTGTTATAATCCCTAATTCTTTGAGTTTAGCTAGTTTTTCCAGAATTTCAAGACTTGTAGTACCGTATTGTGTACCTAGTTTAATTCTTCCAACAATTAATTCAAAAAAGTAAAAAAACGCATTTCTAAGTTTCTTATAGAATTTTGGACTTTGTTTTTTTAATATTATACTTTGTTCTAAACTCTTTTCTTTTATTTTTAGAGATTTGTCTTTAATTGATTTTAAATATTGTTGTGATTTTAAAAATTCAGTTCCTGTAACAGTTACTTCATCTATCTTTTTTAATGATTCTTTCCCAAGTTGTTTTCCATGTTCCACAGTTTGATTATAATTTTTTGTTAAATCATCAAAAATTTCCTCTTGTTTTTCTTGAATTATTTTTTTAAAACCATCAGTTTTTTTATTTTTTTTAACCATAAATTATCAGTCTCTATACTAGTAATACAAATCGATTATTTTAACATCATTATTCTTAGGGCATGTTAATGTCTAAAATTTCACATTTTTTTGACACAAGTGTATTTTTAAAAACAATCTAAATTAAAAGATGTAAACATATCTAACTGAACCATCATTTCCAGTATCACCCTTCATACCTTTATCTAAAAAAAGCTCTTCGATATCTCGTCCATCTTTTTCACTGACTGTAGACCAATCCTTCCAATGTTTAACATCTTTACCTTCATTGGCATGTTGATCTTTTCGAATTTTAGGCGTGTCAGTAATCCCAACAGTCCATAAAACATAATCTGCTTTTTCTGAATTTTTTACTCTACTTTCAATTTCAGAAACTATTTCAGATTTGTTCATAAGAATACTAGAAGTAGCTTTAACTTATGAAGGTATTTTTTATAAAAAATCACTAATTTAAAATCAATTTTAGAGTTTATCTAATCTAACGAGGATAATCTCAAAGTACAAAATATTTTGCTTCTGGATGATGAATTACTATTGCTGCAGTTGATTGTTCAGGAATAATTTGACCAGATTCAGTTAACGTCATTCCAGACTCTTCAGGTTTTAATAATTTCCACACCAAATGATGTTGTGCTACATCAGGACAACTAGGAAATCCCCAGCTATACCGTAGTCCACCTTTCTCTAAATTCAATTCAGATTTTATTCTTTGATTTACCCATTGAGCTAATGCCTCTGCAAGCTCAACTGCCAATCCATGAAGGTAATATGCGTCAGTGTATTTGTCTTCTTTATTCCATTGCTCAATAACATCTGCCACCTTATTTCCCACAGTTACAGATTGAAATGCAACAATATCATTTTCACCAAAATAATCAGTTAAACACAAATGATCAGGTTTTGTTGAACGTGGAAATTCCAATTCAATATCATCACCTGCTGGATTCTCAACTAATAATTTTCTATCTTTGTTGTGACATTTGAAATATCCATAAACAACTTCAGGTTCAATGAGTTTATCTCTAATTATCCTAATTTTCCATTCAGTTAACAATTGTTCATGTTCTTCTTCAGATTCAGCGCCTGCTTTTCCTCTCAAACCCCAAGATAATTTGAATAATGATTTCTTATCAATCATACTCCAAACTTCAGACATGTTGATTTGATCTAATTTTAATCGAATTGGTTCTCCAATTATTTTAGGAGTAGGAGATTGAACTGGTTTAATATTACTTTTTGGAAGTGTGTTAGGGTCTATAGTTGCAGTAGATTTTTCTTTCCAGTTCTCTAACTTTTCTTTCCAATCAGCTAAGAGATTTGGTTTTTCATCAGAAACTAAAACATCCATTGTCTTGAGACCCTCAAACATAGTATTGCAATAAAATACTCCAGGTTCATAAATTCCACCCTCTTTTGCTATTCTGTTTATGTAATTGGTGTTGATTGCAGCACCACCACAAAGAATTGGGACGTTCATATTGTTTTTCCGAACATGTTCTACAAAGAATTTCATTTGTTTTGAGGTAGACACCAGTAATGCAGATAATCCAATTGCATCAGGCTTTGTTTCATCAATTTTTTCAAGGAATTTTTGTAACGGAACTTGTTTTCCTAAATCATGTACAGTGTATCCATTATTTTGAAAAATTGTTTTTACAAGATTTTTACCAATATCATGAACATCGCCATAAACAGTACCTAAAACAAGTACTCCCTTACTGGTTCCATCTTCTTTGACTAAATATTTCTCCAGTTCACCAACTGAGGCCTTCATACATTCTGCAGATTTTAGAACAAATGGAAGAATTAGTTCGCCAGATCCAAATTTATCACCAACCTCTTTCATTGCGGGAAGTAAATCTTCATTGAGCGTTCTAATGGCACTATCATGTGTAGCCTCTTTTGGTAAATCAATAGATAGGATTCCATCAGTATCTTTGACAACATCATTTTGCTCTAATTTCTCAGCAATTGCAGATACAACATCATTTTGAATTCCATCTTTGAGCCGGTTTACAATTCTAAAGTGTGCACGTTTTCCTGCAGGCCAAGAAGGGTCAACATCAACTTTCTTTGAAACAGTCCCACTTTTAGTTCCGACATTCTCAAAATAAGTAATCAAATCAGATAATGCATTTGGATGTGTGTTGAAGATTAGATCTTCTGCAAGTTTTTTTTCTTTCTCATCAATTTCACCATAAGGAACAATCTCTTTTGCATTAACTATTGCAGTATCAAGGCCTGTTTTGACAGCATGATACAAAAATATTGAATTTAGAATTTTTCTAGCATATGGTGCAAGACCAAAGCTGATGTTACTAAGACCCAAAGTAGTGTAACAGTCAGGGAATTTTTCTTTAACTAGTCTAATTCCTTCAAGAGTATTTTTTCCTGCATCAAGGAATTCATCTTCTCCTGTTGCTAAAGTAAATGTAAGCACATCAAAAATGAACTGTTCAATTTTTAATCCATATTTTTTTCCTGTCTCATAAAGTAATTCTGCAGTGTCGACTTTTTCTTGAGATGTTTTGGCCATCCCTTCAGGCCCAATACACAAAGCTATTGAGGGCAAACCATACTTTGCCATAATAGGAGCAAGTTTTTCAAATCGACTTCCATCCCCTTCAAGATTTATTGAATTAATTATTGGTCGCCCAGGTATCTGTGTAACAGCTGCTTCAATGATTTCAGGATCTGTAGAATCAATTACAAGAGGAGCATCAATTTCTAAGCTTAATCGTTTTACTAAATTTAACATAAATTCTAATTCGTCTGCGCGTTCAGTAGTTGCAACACAAACATCCAGACAGTGTGCACCATCCTCAACTTGTATTCTGCCCAAAGTAACTAAACCGTCATAATCATCTTCGAGAACCATTTTCTTTGCTTTACGAGAACCCTGAGTATTGATTCTCTCACCAATAATCAAAGGGGCAGGAATTTGTTTTAGATCAACTGCTTTTAGTGCTGAACTTACTCTTGGAACAGTCAATTCTATAGAATCACATCTGTTTTTGTAAATACTTCACCCTCAGTAGAGTTGGCTTTTTCATCAATTACTTTCCTCAAGGCCTTGATGTGTTCAGGATTGGTTCCACAACAACCACCAATAATTCGAACTTTTTTGTAATCATTAAGAAAATCACCCAAGGCTTTACCCATTTTTTCAGGAGTCATTTTGTAAACTGCTTGTCCTCCATCATTTTCAGGCATACCAGCATTTGGAACTACCAATATGCTATGTTCGTCTTGTTCATCTAACCACTGAACACTAGGATTCATCTCAACAGGCCCTGTAGAACAATTTAATCCAAAAACATCAATCCCCATATCAGAAACAGTTGTGTATGCAGCTTGAATATTTGTGCCAAGCAACATTTTGCCGTATTGATCCAATGTAGTATTTGCAATAATTGGAACTTTTTTGCCAGTCTTTTTTATCGCATTGTGACATGCCTCAATGACAAGTTTTACCTCTAGAATATCTTGGCTTGTTTCAATTAGTAATGCATCAACACCACCAAGAATTAATCCTTCAACTTGTAGCTCAAATGCTTCACGTATTTCATCTAGCGGTATTTGACCAAGATCAGGATCATTAGAACTTGGAAGATAACCAGTTGGACCCATAGACCCAATTACATATCTTGGTTTATCAGAATATTCTTTACAAACTTCAGATGCAAGTGTGGCAATATTTTTATTAAATTCAATAGTTTGATCTCCAAAACCATATTCAGCAAGTTTAATTTTATTTGAACCAAAAGAATTTGTTTCAATACAATCAGAACCAGCATCTAAATAATTTCTGTGAATTTGTTTAATCCATTCAGGATGTGTGATTACTAAACCATCATTAAAACCATCTTGATTATTTGGAAAATCTTCTGGCTGTGGGTCATGTCTTTGAATTTCAGTTCCCATTGCACCATCAAATAATAGTATCCGATTTTTCATTGCATCAAGAAATGGCTCTTTTTCTGTCAATCTAATTTTAAAATATTTTGACATAGTTTAACTCTTTTCAGAAAAAACCCCAAAGAATTGTAGAATTGATACGTATGTTGAAATTAGGTGGAAGAAGATTTTTTGTACATTTATGCAAAAGGTACCAGTTAACAATCTAGTTCGTAGTGCTACATTTTTTCAACATGCCGGAATCTCTATAATTTTTGTTTTCATGCCCATCATTGCAGGAGGCGTAACAGACTCTGTTTTTGAAATTGGATTACTAGTGGCATCATTTAGCTTTGCTCAAATTATATCTGAAATCTATTTTGGAAGACATTCAGACAAGAAGGGAACTAGGCTCAAATTCATCAGAATTGGTTTCATAGGATGTGCCATTGCATTTGGATTGCATTATTTTGCAGACGACCTCAGTATGTTTTTCGCGGTGAGGATTTTGGCAGGAGTTGCAAGTGGAATTATGATTCCTGCAATGATTGCATACACCTATGAGGCAAATATTGATAAAAAAAGAGCAGCGACAGTAATTTCATTTCATGCATTAGGATGGCTTGCAGGCATTGCTGCTGCAGGAATTGCAAATGATCTTAAATTAATTTTCTTGATTAGTGCTGCATCATTTGTAATAGGATTATTATTTACAATAAAGCTACCAAATCCTGAACAAGTAAAAGAACTAACTCCAGGAACTACCAAAAAAGTAATTTTAAAAAATAAATTTCTATTTTTATCATTATTACTAAGACATATTGGAGCTGCAGCAGTCTGGACCATTCTTCCAATAATGATTATAGAAAAATTGGGAGGAGAACTATATCACATTTCAATTATATATGTAGCAAATACACTGACTGCATTTATTTTGATGAATGTGATGGCAAGTAAAATTCACCTGTCGAATGTAACTAAATTTAAAATTGGAATCGGGTTTACAGCATTTGTTTTTGTAGGATTATCAGTAGTTACAGAGTGGTGGATGACAATGCCATTCATGGCACTAGTTGGAGCCACTTGGGCATTTTTGTTCATAGGTGGAAACTTTCATCTCATGGAGAACAATCCACGTTCAACATCAACTGGAATGTTTAGCTCGACATTATCCATTGCAACAGTGATTGGTCCTGTAGTTGCAGGGGCAATAGCATTTACATTTGATTATGTTGCAGTCATGTATTTTGCAATTGCAATTATCATATGCGCATTTGTTGTATCATTAAAGATAAAAGATGAAAAGAAAAATCAAACTGTAGAAATTTAAACTAATTATTAAATTCACAGTAGAATAAAATTATCTCAATCCCCAACGAGACATCACTTTATTTTCAAGTCTTTTGAAAATCACACCATCAATTACCAATCCAATTCCCATTATCACAACCATAATTCCAATGACTTGAGATACATCATTTAGAGAACGACCAGCATTAAGCAAGAATCCCAATCCTAGGAAGGAAAATAAGATTTCTGCACCAATAACACCTCTCCAGGCAAATGCCCAGCCTTGTTTAAAGCCAGAAATCATGTATGGGAATGCTGCAGGGATGAGAACTGCAGTGATTAGTTGACTGCCCTTTGCACCCATATTTCGAGCAGCCTCTATAAAGTGAGGATCAATATTTTTGACACCAGTGTATGTGTTAATGGTAACTGCAAAGATAGCTCCAATTGCAGTAACAAAAATTATTCCACCATCAGTTAAACCAAACCAAAGAATAGCCAACGGAACCCAAGCGATAGACGGGATTGATTGTAATCCTAAAACTAGAGAGCCAACTGTTTGATTGATCATTTCGATTCTTGCCATAAAAATTCCAAGTACAACCCCACCAGTAATTGCAATTGCAAGTCCAATAGATAATCTCCACATACTAGTAGCTATTCCATAAAACAAACTACCATCTGCGGCACCATATGCTAAATCTTCAGCCACATCATATGGGGATGGGAAAATATTGTCAGGCCAAATACCAGACATTGAAATTATTTGCCAGACCGCAATGATTCCAATGTAAAATACAATTCTATGAAGTGTGTAATTCTTTGCCATAATTATCACTATTTATTTTTCTTTACCTCAGGTCGTAGTTCAGCCAAAATGTCTCGTTGAAATTTCAATAGGGATTCATCTTCAGTTATTCTAGGTCTTGGGAAATTATTATCAAATTCTTTTTTAATTACTGATGGTCGATTACTGAAAATTACTATTTTAGTTCCAAGTATTGCAGCTTCTGAAACACTATGAGTTACAAACAAAATAGTTTTTTTTGTTTTTTCCCATATCAATTGCATTTCTACTAATAGTAAATCACGAGTTTGTGCATCAAGGGCAGCAAATGGTTCATCCATTAGTAACACATCAGGATCCATTACAAGAGCTCTTGCAATAGCTACACGCTGTTTCATTCCTGTTGAAAGTTGATAAGTATACGAATCTGCAAATTTGGTCAGTTGCATCATATCCAAATATCTGTGAGATATCTTTGCACGTTCTTCTTTTGGGATACCTGCCATCTTTAATCCAAATTCTACATTATCTTGAACCTTAAGCCAAGGGAATAGAGCTCCTTCTTGAAATACCATAATTCTTTCAGGTCCAGTTTCAGTTACATTACGACCATCAAAGAGAATTTGACCCTCATCAGGTTGCTCCAAGCCTGCAACTATACGTAAAAAGGTAGATTTTCCACAGCCTGAAGGACCAACCAAACAGACAAAGTCTCCAGCCTCAACCTTTAGATTCACTCCACCAAGTGCCGTGAGTTTGTGTGAGTCATGGCTAAAATATTTTACAATATTTTTCGCTTCAAGTTTGGTCATGTTGTATTATTCCCTTCAAGAGAATTTGTATCAAAGTAGTAAAGAATACCAGACAAATCATATCCATTTCTTCCAAGATATCCAAGTGCATCTGCTTTTTCTGCAAATGAATAAACTGAATCAAGTAAAGGGTCTGCAGTGATCACAATATTGGATAAAGCAACATCTACAATATCATCAGATAGTGATTGACCCAGATGAGAATTTAAAAAATCATTAAAAACAATTCTAGTCTCAACAGGATTTTGATTAATCCAAGTTGCAGTGTCATGATGAGATTTTAGCAAATTTGTAATTAATTCAGGGTTTTTTTCTACAAAATCAGCATTAGCAATTAAAAGAACAGATGCAAATTCTTGATTTGGCCAAAGATCCTCTTCATGGAATAATCGTGTTCCATTTAATTCAGTTACTAAAATTGTAGCCCAAGGTTCTGGAATCCATGCACCATCAATATCCCCCTTTACAAATAATGTATAAATATCAGGATTAGATATATTGTAAACTATTACAGAGCCACCTTTTTCAGCCGTTCGTAATCCATTTTCAGATAGATAGTGACGTAAGGAAACATCCTGAGTATTACCAATTTGAGGTGCAGCGATTTTTTTCCCAGCAAAATCAGATGCAAAATTTATTTCAGAATCAGGATGAACAATAAAACTAGCACCACCGCTAGCAGCACCGGCAAGAATTTTTACATTATGATTTTCAGAATTTAAAAACCCGTTAATTGCAGGTCCAGGACCCACATATGCTAAATCAATTGAATTGCCAAACAAAGATTCGATGGCTTGTGGACCACTATCAAAAACTCTAGTTTCAATTTTCACTTGATCACCAAGACCGTTTTGAAAAAATCCATTCTCCATCCCGACTATCGGAATTGCATGTCCAATGTTAGGGAAATACGCAATACGGATTTTATTTTCATTTGACTCATCATTAGAAGTCATTGATACTACCAATACAGATAACAGAATAATTCCTACGATACTTGCAGAAATTAGCGATCGAGTTTTCATAAAACAGCGTTATATTTGTCGGTTAAAAAATCATCGAATTTTAGCTCAAGCTAGTCAGAAATTTTTTGAAAATAATTTAATTTACGCTCATCACAAAAGATAAATTCCAAAATACGACGGAAAAGATGTTTTATGACTCAAAAAGGAATTCTTGCATTTTCAGGCGGACTAGATACTTCAGTCGTTGTAAAGTATCTTCAAGACGAACACGATATGGACGTCATTACAGTTACAGTTGATGTAGGACAAGGAGATGATTCAAAAAAAATTGCAGCAAAGGCAAAAAAACTTGGTGTAAAAAAACACTATAACATTGACGCAAGAAAAGAATTCGTCAAAGATTACATTTTTCCATCAATTAAAGCAAATGCACTTTATCAAAAAAAATATTGTCTTGCAACAGCACTTGCTAGACCATTAATTGCCGAAAAGGTTTTAGAAATTGCAAAAAAAGAAAAAGTAACATCACTTGCTCACGGATGCTCCGGAAAAGGAAATGATCAAGTGAGGTTTGATATCACATTACGTTCAGGTTCTGATCTTCCAATCATTGCGCCAATTAGAGATAAAAATTTGGATAGAGATACAGAACTAAAGTTTGCAAAAAAACATGGAATTGAAATTGATACTGTAGCAAAAAGATTCAGTATTGATCAAAACTTGTGGGGACGTGCAATAGAGGGAGGAGTATTAGAGGATCCATACACTGAACCACCAGATGATGCATTCATTTGGGTCAAAACAAAAAACTTGCCAGATAAACCAACATACTTGGAAATTAAATTCAATAAAGGAATACCAGTTGAAGTTGACGGTAAAATAATGGAACCAGTAAAATTAATTGAATACCTTAACAAAAAAGCAGGAGATGCAGGTGTTGGAATAGTAGACCACATTGAAGATAGAGTTGTAGGGATTAAATCTCGTGAAGTGTATGAAACCCCAGCAGCAACTTGTCTAATTGAAGCTCATGCAGATTTAGAAAAGATGGTACACACTAAACATGAAAACAAGTTCAAGTCAATGATTGATGATGAATGGGCGTATTTGGTATATTCAGGACTTTGGCAAGATCCACTAAAAACAGACTTGGATGGATTTATTGAAACATCACAAAAACCAGTATCAGGAACTGTGAAACTAAAGTTGTACAAAGGAGGCCTCAGGGTTGTCGGAAGAAAATCCATTAATTCATTGTATAGTCACAATATTGCAACTTATGGAGTAGAATCTACATTTGATCAAAGATTAGCCAAAGGATTTGTGGAATTGTGGGGAATGCAGACAACAGAAGCTAATAAATTACAAAAGAAAAGATCTACAAAAACATGAACTGCCCAGAATGTGATGCAATACTAAACATCCCAGAAGATGCCTCAGTAGGAGAAATTATTTCCTGCCCTGATTGTGGCGCTGACTTTGAAATCTCAAAAAAAGAAGGATCAAAAGTCGAGCTTAAACAAGCAGAAACCGTAGGCGAAGACTGGGGAGAGTAATGTCAAAAGTTTGTATTGTCTTTGACCGCCTAAGAACGGAAGAAAAGATGCTGCAAAAAGAAGCAATAGCACTAGGTCATGATGCACTGATGTTAGATGCAAAAATTACTCAAGTCAACACAGATAGTAAAAGAGAAGATTATGATTTTGGAGATGTTGTATTAGAAAGATGTGTTAGTTATTTTAGAGGACTACATTTTACTGCAAGTTTAGAATTTATGGATATTCCAGTACTAAACAAATTTGAAGTTGCAAACATTTGTGGAAATAAAATGTTCATGACATTACTTTTAAAAAAAAATAACATCCCAACACCAAAAACATATTTCTCATTTTCAAGTGAAAGTGCAGCAGAAAATTTAGATAAAGTAGGATTTCCACTAGTCATTAAACCAGTAATTGGAAGTTGGGGAAGAGGGGTAATGCCACTCAAAGATAAAGACACCATGGAGGCAGTTTTTGAAATTAGAGACATTACAGATAGTCCTCATGATAGAATTTACTATTTACAAGAATTAATTCAAAGACCACCAAGAGACATTAGAATAATCACAGTGGGAGATGAGCCTATTGCAGCCATGTATAGAAAATCTTCTGGAGGATTCAAAACAAATATCGCTTTGGGGGCAGATCCAGAACTTTGTGAGATCACAAAAGAAATGGAAGATATGGCAGTAAAAGCATCAAAGGCCATGGGTGGTGGGATTCTAGGGATTGATATGATGGAGGATGACAAGAGAGGCTTAGTTGTCCATGAAGTGAACAATACAGTAGAATTCAAAGGATTAGCAAGAGTTGCACAACGAAACATACCAAAAGAAATGATAGAATTTGCTATAAACTACGTAAGAAAATAATTATACTCCTTTAGAAGATGTCATATCATGAAAGTAGGTGTTGTAGGAGCATCAGGATATGTAGGAGGAGAGACACTTCGTCTTTTAGTAAACCATCCAGATGTAGAGATCGCAATGGTCACATCAAGACAACATGTAGGAGAATATCTCCACAGAATTCAACCAAGTTTGAAAGGATTTACAGATCTTACTTTCTCAGAATTAGATTATGATAAATTAACAGACAAGTGTGACGTAGTTTTCACAGCAGTACCTCATGGAACTGCAACTGAAATTGTAAAAGCACTGTACGATAGAGGAATCAAAGTAATTGATTTGAGTGCAGATTATAGATTACATAATCAAGACGCATATGACAAATGGTATGGTTGGGAACATCCACATCCAGATTATTTAGAAAAATCAGTTTTTGGAGTACCAGAATTACATAGAGAAGAAATTAAAAAAGCACAACTAGTTTCTTGTCCTGGATGTATGGCTGTAACATCAATACTTGCACTAGCACCATTAATTAAAAATAACATTATCGATGAAGAGCACATCATTGTTGATTCAAAAATAGGCTCATCAGGTGCAGGTTCTGGTTCTGGAACTGCTCATGCAATGAGGGCAGGTGTCATTAGACCATACAAACCAGCAAAGCACAGACACACAGGTGAAATTGAACAAGAACTCAGTGCAATTGCAGGACATAAAATTCGTGTTTCAATGAGTCCACATGCAGTAGATGTAGTTAGAGGTATTTTGTGTACAAATCACACATTTTTGAAAAAAGATATTGATGAAAAAGAATTATGGAAAATATATCGTCAAGCATACGGTGAAGAAAGATTCATCAGATTGATTAGAGATAAAAAAGGATTGTATAAATTCCCAGATCCAAAATTCTTGGTAGGTTCAAACTTTTGCGATATTGGATTTGACATAGATGAAGATAACAATAGATTGATTGCACTTTCGGCATCAGATAACTTGATGAAAGGTGCAGCAGGTTCTGCCATTCAAAACATGAATGTAATGTGTGGTTTTGATGAAATGGACGGACTAAGATACACTCCATTAACTCCAGTTTAGAAATGATCACAATCAAAATTGGTGGAAGTGTAGTAGATGATTTACATCCATCAACAATTTTAGATATTAAAAAAATAGCAGAAACTGAAGGAGTCATCATTGTTCACGGAGGAGGAAAAGAAGTTACCAAAGTGTGTAAACAGCTTGGAAAAGAACCAAAATTTGTAACATCGCCAAGTGGTATCAAGAGCAGATACACAGACAAAGAAACTGCAGAAATTTTTACTATGGTGATGTCTGGTAGAATAAACAAGGCAATCGTACAAATGCTTCAGAAAAATGGAATTAATGCAATTGGACTTTCAGGAATAGATGCCAAAATAATACAAGCTGACAGAAAAAAGAAATTACTCATAATAAATGAAAAAGGAAGAAAACAAGCAATCGATGGCGGATATACAGGAAAGATAAGAGAAGTAAATTCAAAATTCATCAAATCCCTCTTAGAACAAGGCCTAACACCAGTTATTTCGCCTATTGCAATGAGTGAAGAATCAGAATTTCTAAACATTGATGGAGACAGGGCTGCAGCATATGTTGCAGGTAAAGTTGGTTGTGATAAAGTATTATTCATCACAAATGTTGATGGATTATTAATGGAGGATAAACTGGTCCCAAAACTAACATTGGCTGAAGCAAAAGAAATAAGACCAAAAATAGGTCCAGGAATGGAAAAGAAAATTTTGGCATCTACTGAAGCATTAGATATGGGAGTAACAGAAGCATTGATTGGGAATGGACAAAGAGAAAATCCAATTTCAGCTGCAATTGCACATGATAATTGTACGGTGATTGAACATGAGTGAAGACCAATTTATGGGAAACCTCTATCAGAGATTTCCAGTTACAATTGAAAAAGGTGATGGGGCTCATGTGTGGGATGTAGATGGAACAGAATACATTGATTGTATGGGAGGATATGGAGTAGCATTAGTAGGTCATAAAAATAAAAGAGTCAATGATGCAATAAGAGAACAAATTGAAAAAATCATTACAGTACATAGTTCATTGTATAATAAAACAAGAGAAGAATTTTTAACATTATTAATTGGATTAGCGCCAAAAGGTTTGACACAAGTTCATCTAAACAACAGTGGAGCTGAAGCAATTGAAGCTGCCATGAAATTTGCAAGAAAGTTTACAGGAAAAAAAGGCATGGTTGCAATGAAAGGATCATATCATGGAAAATCATTTGGTGCGTTATCATTAACATTTAGTCCAAAATATAGAAAGCCGTTTGCACCACTAGTAGAGAAAGTTTCCTTTGCAACGTATGGAGACATTGAATCATTACGTTCTGTAATTGATGAGGATACTGCATTAATTATTTTAGAGCCAATACAAGGTGAAAGTGGAATAATTGTTGCACCTGAAGGATTTTTACAAGAAGTTAGAAAGATTTGTGATGAAAAAGGAATCGTGTTAATTTTTGACGAAATTCAAGCTGGTCTAGGTAGAACTGGACGATTATGGGCTTGTGATCATTGGAATACTGCGCCAGATATTTTATGTCTTGCAAAAGGAATTGCAGGTGGTGTACCAATGGGTGCAACTCTTGTAAGACCAGATATTTTAGCTTCAATGAGTAAGGGGGAGCATTCATCAACGTTTGGAGGAAACGCAATTTCTTGTGCAGCAGGAACTGCAGCTCTTAAAGCAATTACAGAAGATGGTTTAATTGAAAATTCAGAAAAGATGGGAAAACTATTCAGAGAAGGATTAGAAAAATTAAAAGAAAAACATTCAATGATTAGAGAAATTCGAGGTAAGGGGCTCATGATAGGAATTGAGATGAAATTTGAAGTTAAAGATATTTTGATGGGATTAATTAAAAAAAGAGTCTTGATGCTCTATTCTGGAAGAAACATCCTTAGGATTCTCCCCCCATTAGTAATATCAGAAGACGATGTAACAAAAGTTTTACATGCTCTAGATTCTGTACTAACTGAAGAGGAAGAAAAAAGAAATGTACAAGGATAAAGTAGATGAGAAAATCATTGGTTATTTGAAAGAAGATTCTAGAGAATCATTTGTAGATATTGGTAAAAAATTAAAACTATCAGAATCAGCAGTCAGGAGACGAGTGAAGAATCTAGTAGACAGCGGAACAATCAAGAAATTTACTTTAGAAATTGGAGAAGAAAATTCAACTAGTGCAATTGTGTTAGTTTCAGTAGATTCTGCAACTGATACATCAAAGGTATCACTAAAACTTTCAAAATTAGAAGGAGTGAAAACAGTTTATGAAATTACAGGTCAATATGACATTACAACAATAATGAGTGCAACAAACATTGCAGAAATCAACAATACAATTGATGCTCTAAGAAAAATTCCAGGTGTAGTAGATACCAACACAGTCATTATTTTAAAGAAAATCATATAATTGCGACTTTCGTTTAAAAATTTAATTTCAAAACTAATTTAGGATCATTTTTACTCTTTTTCAACGAACTTAGTACGAATATGTTTATATCATCAATCAATATTAACGATATCAGTAATGAAAGATCCGAATCACTATGCTAACATATACAACGCATATGAAAAAAATCCGAAGAAAATTAGAATTTTGGATAGTACCCTAAGAGAAGGAGAACAGCATCCAGGTGTTTCATTTACAATTAAACAGAGAATCCAAATTGCATGGATGTTAGATTATTTTGGCGTTGATCAAATTGAAATTTCACCAATAGTATCAAAAGATCATAAAGAAGCAACTAAAACAATCATCAAACAAGGATTAAAAGCAGATATTGTTTCTCATGGACGCGCACTCAAAGAAGACATAGATATTTCATTAGATTGTGATGCAAAATGGTGTGCAGCATATTTAGGAATTTCAGACATTCATCTAAAAGATAAATTACGAATATCAAGAGAAGTGGCACTTGAACGAGCAGTTAGTACTGTAGAATATGCAAAATCTCATGGACTTAAAATTAGATTTACAGTAGAGGATGGAAGTAGAGCAGAGCCAGAATTTCTATTGCAAGTTTGTAAAGCCATTGAAGAAGCAGGAGTTGATAGAATCAGTCTTCCAGATACTGTAGGAATTTTGCGTCCAATTGGAATGTATAATTTTGTTAAAAAAATAAGAGAGGTTGTAAATGTACCATTGGATGCACATGTGCATAATGACATTGGCTTTGCAGTTGCAAATGCATTTTCAGCATGTGATGCAGGAGTTGATCAAATTCACACTACAATTGACGGAATTGGCGAAAGAACAGGAATTCCTCCTCTTGCAGAAGTTGCAGTAGCACTAACTTATCTTTACAAATCACCAAATGATTTCAGATTAGATATGCTACTTGATTTATCGAGATTAATTGAAGATTATACAACAATCAAACCATACGATTCAAAACCGATTGTAGGTTCATCAGCTTACAAACACAAAGCTGGTACACACCTTGCAGCAATTCTTAAAAATCCAGCAGCCTATGAACCAATTCCTCCTAGAGCAGTTGGAAATAGACGAAGCATAGTTTTCGGAGAATTAGCAGGTAAAACGGGTGCCGCATATTTGATGTCTCTTTTAGGATTGGAAAAAGACGATGAAGGGGCAAAAGCAGTTGCCACAGGATTAAAGAATTTGAGAATGGGTGATCTCATAGAGATCCCTCTAGAAGACAGACTTGAAAAAAAGATAATTAATGATAAATAAAGAGGGGTAATGAAGAGAAAATATGTCAAAATGTGAAGAATGCGATGCAGATATTCCCATACCAAGTGATGCACTTGAAGGAGAAATCGTAACATGCCCCGAATGTGGTGCAAGTTTTGAATTATCTAAAAGTTCAAACGGTTTCGATCTAAAGCCAGCTCAAACAGTTGGCGAGGATTGGGGAGAGTGACTGATGTTACAATTCTCTATGATTCCATCCGTTGGGAAGAAAAAGCTCTACTAGAAGCTGGTAAAAAAAAGAACATAGACATCCAGATGGTGGATTGTAAAAAATTAGCAATTAATTTAGAAAAAAAACCAGAAGATTATGGAGTAGTTATACAAAGATGTGTAAGTTACTATCGAAATTTACATTCAACTGCAGCTCTTGAAGGGTTGGGTGTTAAAGTAATCAATTGTCTTAACACAGGAGTTTATGCAGGAAATAAATTATTTACACATATGTTATTGAAAAAATTTGGTGTTCCAACACCAGATGCAACTGTAGCTTTTTCAAAAGATGCAGCATTAGAAGCACTGGATTCACAAGGATATCCAAGAGTGATTAAACCAACAGTTGGTAGTTGGGGAAGACTAATCTCAAAACTAAATGACAGAGATGCAGCTGAAGGAATTATTGAAAGTAGGGAAAACATGTATCCAATTTATCAAGTTCACTATTTAGAAGAATTTGTGCAAAGACCACCAAGAGACATTAGAGCAATCATGGTAGGAGATAAAATTGTTGCAGCAATTTACAGAATTTCTAAACATTGGAAAACAAACATGGCACTGGGAGGTGTAGCTGAACCATGTAAAGTCACACAAGAAATGGAAGAAATGTGCATAAAGGCAAAACAAGCAGTTGAAGGAGACATCGTAGGTGTAGATTTGATGGAAAGTGATGAGAAAGGACTAGTGGTACATGAAGTAAACAATACAACTGAATACAAAAATACAGTAAGAGTGTGTGAAGTAGATATTCCTTCCTTAATGCTAGATTATGCACTTGGGATAAAAAAGTAAGAATTGGACTCTCACTTTACAGTAACATCAAGATATGCAGTAAAAATGTTAGAGAAAGCACTCAGACTGTACACACCATCTCTAAGTGAAAAACCAATGGCTGAATTTTTAGCTGATAAATGTGATGATTTAGGATTTGAAGATATTCAAATTGATGAAGTTGGTAATGTAATAGCTAAGAAAGGTTCTGGCTCTCCAAGAATCATGTTATGTGGGCATATGGATGTAGTACCAGGTAAAGTCAAAGTCAGAAAAGAAGGGGATTCACTTTATGGTAGAGGAGCATCAGATGCAAAAGCACCATTAATGGCAATGTTATTTGCAGCAGCATCAATTCAAAATAATAACGGAACTATATTTTTTGTAGGAGCAGTTGATGAAGAAGGAAATGCAACAGGAATTAAAAATTTAGTTAAGAAAAAAATGGATATCGATTATGCTATTTTTGGAGAACCAAGTGGAATTAAACAAGTTACCATCGCATACAAAGGAAGGTTGGCAATAAATCTCAAAATTAGTGTTGAAGATAGTTCTCATGCAAGTGCGCCATGGTTATCAAAGAATGCAATTTTAGAATCTATGATTTTTGCAAGGGAACTAAAAGAAAAGCTAGAAGCAAATCAAGAAGGTAAATCAAAAGGGATGTTATTGACTGCTACCATGACTGAAGTAAAAGGAGGAACTAGTCATAACGTTACTCCAAAAGAATGTGAAACAACATTTGATATCAGAATTCCTGTGGATATGAATTGTAAAACAATTGAACAAAAAATTTCAACACTTGTGAAGGAAATTTCGCAAGAAAGGGAAGTTGAGGCATTTTATTCAATTTTAGATGAAACCGAACCATTTGAAGCTCCTCATAATTCAGCACTAGTTAGAGCTTTTACTCTAGGAATTATAGAAGCAGAGAATTCAAGACCTACTTTAATTAGAAAAACAGGTACAGGAGACATGAATGTTTTAGGAAATCAATGGAAAATTCCAGTTGTAACTTATGGGCCAGGAGATCCACACGAAGCTCACACAATTGATGAGAAAGTTTCCATAGATGAATATCTTAGAGGCATAGAGATTCTCAAAAAAATGCTACAGCATTTAAAAAGACTTCATGACAAAAATATTTAGTAATGCTGTGGTTTGTCGGTTTAGGTATTTCGGGATTCAAATCAATTCCTATTGAAGCATTAGATATTTTATCAAAAGCAGATATCGTATATTTAGAACAATTCACCAGCCCAATAGGAAAATCAGACTTAACAAAAATCAAAAAAGCAACAAAAGGTGAATTCAAACTTGCAAAAAGATGGCTTGTTGAAGATGGTAGTGAGATTTTAAAAAATGCAAAGAAAAAGAATGTTGTATTATTAGCATATGGAGATCCATATATCGCCACTACCCACATTGAATTAAGAACAAGAGCAATTGAAGATAAAATTAAAACACATTCCATTCATGCATCCTCATCACTTACTTCAATGATAGGGGAATGCGGCCTACATTTTTACAAAATAGGAAGAATTGCAACAATAATGAGTGAAATGAAATCATTAACAACCCCATATTATGTAGCATACAAAAATATTATTGAAGGAAATCATACTATACTTCTCTTAGAATATAATCAAGACAAAGATTTTTTCTTGGATCCTAAAGATGCATTACATGGACTTTTAGAAACTGAAAAAGGTCAAATAAGAAATGTCATTAGCTCATCAACATATGTAATTGTTGCATCAAGGGTGGGATTCAAAGATCAAAGTATCATTTCAGGTAAAATATCTAGTTTAGAGAAAACAGATTTTGGTAAACCACCACATACAATAATTATTCCAGGCAGATTACACTTTACTGAATCAGATGCATTGAAGCTATTTGGTCAATGTATTGATGAACCATTTGATAATACAGAAAAAACAAAGAAAATATCCATACAAATGATGAAAAAATATGTTCCAATGGTTAGAGAAGCACTAGAAGAGGTAGGACCACTGTACAAAGATCAAAAAGAATTTCAAGGAATTTTGGAAAATGCAGAGTTGTATGTTAAAGATGCAGAAAAATTTCTTGAAGATGGTCAAGATGAAGTAGCAATATTGAGTATAGGTTATGCAGATGGTCTTGTTGATGCATTAAGATTAGCTAAAGGCCTTGATCCAAAAATGTAATTTTTAGCGATGAATTAAAGAGAGGGTCAAAAACAGAAAAAACATTGGAACAGATTGAAAAAAACATACTTTCAAACATGTATGTATGTCAAATTCAAGAAATAGACCCATTTGAAATTATCAAGAAAAAAAGTATGCTTTCTGAGGAGATTATTAATTCAAAAATTAATGATTTGATTAAAAATCAATTCGTTAATGAAGATAGGAAAACCCTTACTGAAATTGGAAGAAATTCATTATGTGTGGTATTGGCAGGTGGGGTTTTTGATATTATTCATCCTGGACACATTCACACATTAAATGCTGCAAAAGAATTAGGAGATGTTTTAGTTGTCGTAGTTGCAACTGACAATACAGCAGTAAAAATGAAGAAAAGAAGACCACTTCACGTACAAGAACAAAGACAAGAGTTAGTTAATTCATTATCAATGGTGGACCTTTCTTTAATTGGACAAGAAAATGACATATTCAAAACTGTAAATCACATAAAACCGCAGATAATTGCATTAGGCTATGATCAAATTCATCAAGAAAAATTCATCACCGAAGGATGTAAAAAAATAGAACTTGATGCAAAGGTAGCAAGATTACAATCTCCAATTCCTGAAAGTTCTAGCTCTAAAATTCAAGAAGAATATGGCGAATCAATTCATGGAATTTAGGAATTTATTGGAATATTAATTGAAACTTTAGAACCATCTTTTAATTTTGCATTTTTTCTCAAACAAGATTTTGAAATTAATTCTATTATAGAATCATCATGATGTGTACGCTCAAGAATGATTAACTCGCAATTAGTAGAATTGTTAAGTTTTGCAGTAAAGCATTTCACCCATCCATAAGTTCTCTTTCCATCTGAAAAACTCTTTATTTTTACACCATTGAGAGTTTCAAATTGTTTAATTGCTTCTTGATGAATTTTTTGATCTAGTCTAACATTAAGAGTGCCAGGATACGGAACATATCCAATTTTAGATTGAAATTGTTTTGTGTACCCCTTTAATCCCATATAGTATGCACCTTCACCCATCCCAGAAACCAATGTACCTTTTAGTTCAACATGTGAAGGTGAAGAATCAAGGCTTTTTTGTAATATGGCTGAAAGTTTTACCATTTCAGAATATCCTTTTGAAGTAATTTTAACTGAAATATTTCGTCCACTCATTATTCTCTCAATGAATTGATTTTGTTCTAATTCAAGAAGATGTTTTGATGCTGCCTGCTGTGATTTTTGAATACTTTTTCCTAATGAAGAGGTTGTAATGGAAACATAGTTGTATTTTGCACCTTTTGAAAGCAGATATGAGAGAGTTAGGAGATGTTGAATTTTTAATTCAGCCATCTATTCTAAGATACACCCAAATCAGCGAATGTTTTCAATGTCATTCCATCAGAGTTAGATAATTTTACAACTCTGTGTCCTATTACACATTCAACACCAGCATTTTTGGCACCTTCTAAAAGTCTCTTTGTGATAATTCCATCTAGAAGAAGATATTTGATTCCAGATTGTGAAGATAGTTTGCTTACAACTTCACTAATTGGAACTTTGAAAACTTCCTTTTGATCACCGTCTAATCCAACTGCTTCAAGGGTTTCATTTAGATTTGGAAATATTTTTGCTGCCATTTCTGAAACAGATTTGTCGTCTTCACTTTTTAGCACAGGTGCAGGTTTTCCATTTTTAATCTCATCAGCAATAGGTCTTAGAATCTCATCAATTCTTTGTGGAGTTAATTCTTCAACTTCAACACCAGGGTCTGCTTGAAGTTCATAATCTAAAGTAACAACAGATTTGAGTTCTTTGAGAATGAATCCTCCTGCTCTATCACCATCAATGAATGCAACAACAGTGTCTTTTTTACCACACAATTCTTTAATTGATTCATCAATTTTTGCACCTTCAATTGCAAGTACATTGTCATATCCTGCTCTTAGAAGATTGATTACATCAGCTCTTCCTTCAACTAAGATTAACCAAGTAGAATCAAAAGCGCCTGAACTACATGTTAATTTTGATGGGCCATATGTAGATAGTTTGCCAGCATCACCTCGATGAACATCATTTAACATAGTCTCACCTTCACTGACAGTTTTAGTTGCCCATTTTTGCTTGATTTCTTTTGCACGTCTTACAATATCATCTTTCTTTGCAGCTCGTACATCATCAATAGTTTCTAATTTAAAATCACAATCAAATGGACCTACTTTATCAATACTTTCAATTCCAGCAGCAATTAATGCACAAGTATCAATATCTGTACTCATTGGAATTAATGCCTCACCAATGGTTGTGTTAGAAGTAGATTTTGAATTAACTTCAATACGACCTACTTTAGAAACTCGTTGCAGCTCATTAAGATTCATTTCTGGACCTAACAGTCCTTCTGTTTGGCCAAAAATGGCTCCGATTATATCTGCTCTTTCAACAAGTCCATCTACTTCATAAGAAAGCTTAACGTGATATTTGACAATTCCTTGCTGAACCATTAACTATTCATCTCTTTTATTATCATAATTTGAATCTCTACCTACGATATATGAGGGTATCTGCAAAAATGGTCTAAAAAATATGAAGTTTTTCAAAAATTTATCCGTTACAGCAAATGCTATAAAAAAATCTAAAAATGAAAAATGTTGTTGTTTATTCTGTGCTAAATGAAGAACCACATGAACAGGATTTTGTAACATTTGGATTGTTGATTTTGAATCCAGAACCCATTAGGCTTTCAATATAGTCTACGTTTGCACCTTGTAGATGGTCAACACTGTAGCTGTCAACTAAAAGTTTGACTCCATTTTC
>WASW01017608.1_pt1 | contig 24402 bp, 24 predicted proteins | sample 5698521 | NCBI WGS metagenome assembly WASW01 (sample SAMN11175560, study PRJNA528189) | sponge metagenome | isolation source: marine sponge | host: Leucetta | place: Antarctica: Western Antarctic Peninsula, King George Island | collected 2013-01
AATCCGGCGATAATTTTGTGACAACCTCCTACCTTTATGGCGGGACTTACAAACAATTCAAAGGGACTTTCAAACGTCTGGGATTTGAAGCGCGGTTTGCTGAAGGCGATTCGGCAGAAAATTTTGAAAAACAAATTGATCAAAAAACCAAAGCACTTTATTTGGAAACGATTGGCAATCCGAAATCCAACATTCCCGATTTTGAAAAAATTGCAGCCGTCGCTCAAAAACACAAGATTCCGCTGATTGTGGACAATACTTTTGGAGCCTGTGGGTATCTTTGTCGCCCGATTGATCATGGCGCGAATGTGGTTGTGCAATCGGCGACTAAATGGATTGGCGGCCATGGCAATAGTATCGGCGGCGTGATTGTCGATGCAGGAAATTTCGATTGGGGCAATGGCAAGTTTCCGATGTTTACCGAACCATCCGAAGGCTATCACGGTTTGAAGTTTTGGGAAGTTTTTGGCACCGGAGGCGCTTTTGGGAATATTGCTTTCATCATCCGCGCACGGGTCGAAGGCTTGAGAGATTATGGAGCTTGTCTGAGTCCGTTTAACTCTTTTTTATTCATCCAAGGCTTAGAAACACTGTCTCTGCGAGTACAGCGTCATGTGGATAATGCTTTAGAAGTGGCACAATGGTTAGAGCAAAACCCTGCTGTCGAATCAGTGAATTTTCCCGGATTGGCAGACAACCCATTCCATCAAATGGCAAAAAAATATTTGCGCCACGGTTTTGGCTCAGTGATGTCATTCAATATCAAAGGTGGCAAAGAAAATGCGGTGAAGTTTATTGATAATGTGAAGCTGGCAAGCCATTTAGCGAATGTAGGAGACGCGAAAACCTTGGTGATTCATCCAGCTTCCACCACTCACCAACAATTGTCAGATGCAGAACAATTGTCTGCTGGAGTGAGGCCCGCGGAAATAAGAGTTTCTGTTGGCATTGAACACATTGATGATATCAAAGCCGATTTTCAACAAGCGTTTGATGCCTGAGGATAAGTCCTAAATAACTGACTCCATCATGCTTTCAGCGGAACATGTCATCGGCTTTAGGACGAATCAGGGAAGACGCATCTTCACCGTTATCGGGAAATTGCCCTCCCCTCACAATGACGATTGGCGTGCCTTCATTTCCCTGCCCTTGTAAGATTGAAGCAGCAGAGGAAAGTTCATCGGCTAACCCTGTTTGGCTGACCATCAAGGGACGGCCAAATAAATCTTCTTCTCCCCGCAAATCCCAGAGCGGGGAAATCCCTGAAGCCCCCAGAGCAATGCTCGCAGTTCCCTGGCGCCAAGCGCGGCCAACACTGTCATTCATGATGACCGCCAACTCGACCCCGTAGATGCGGCTGAGTTTTTTTCGCAAACGGAGACAATCACCGTTCGGATCTTTGGGCAACAACAAAACGCGCTCTTGATGCTCGCTCGATTCGACGTTGGAAGCATCAATCCCGGCATTGGCCATCACCATTCCCAAGCGGTGAGCAACGACTAAAACTCTTGGGCGGTGCCGAACCACTTCCACGGATTCTGACAAAATCAATTCGACCATCCGTGGATCTTGCTCGGTTTCAGCGGCCAGCTTGAAAGATTCAGGAGAAGGAACCACATTTTTCAAATCAACGGTGCGATCTTGAGCTTTAGAAAATATTTTTTGCGCAATCACCACGACATCCCCGCGACATAGAGTTGCTTCTGAGGCCGCAAGGCTTTCTTTGATTAAAACAGCAAGATCATCCCCCGCTTTCACGAGAGGAATGGCTTTCAGCGCAAAAAGAAACAGCTTGGAAAGAGGCATGAATCGACTCTGGTGATATTTGTTTTCTAACGGCTCAATTGATCTGATTGGCAGACTGCCGAATGTTTGTTAAAATATGTTGGATTTCTTCGGTAGGGATCTTATCGGAGGCAACGAGTAGGAGGCGTTCAAGATCGTTTTGTGCTTCCTGAAAGCATTCGAGCTGATAGTAGAGCAATCCCCGTTCTCGCAATTCTATAATCGAATCCGTTTCTAGCAGTAAAATACGATCACAACAAGAAAGCGCTGCTTCCAAATTTTCCTTTTTCATATAACCATTTTTGAGATTTCTGAGAATGCGGATTAAAATTTCTCGCGGCTGGGCTTTTTGCAGGTAGAGTTCATTCACCGGTTTTGTCGTTCTCATGATGGCCTGATAGCGGATTTTACATTCGCTTTCCTTGAGCGTTTTTGCCGTAAAAGGATCGATGATGATTTCGCCATCCTCCCCGACATATTTGATCAGGAAATGGCCGGGAAAATTGACGCCATACAATTCCCAACCACAACTTTGAGCAACGCCGATATAGACAATCGCCAAGGTGATCGGGATACCGATTTTTCGATCGAGGACTTCATTCAGAAAACTGTTACGAGGGTCATAATAATCCTTTTGACTGCCCGTAAAACCTTGTTCAGTGAACAGAAAATCACACAACCGTGTGACACGATCTTTTCCTGTCAAAGCGTCTTTGAAATATGCTTGCGCTTCATGTGTCAGCACTGCAAATTTTTGGAGATAATGCGCCACATCAAGATCAGGATAGGCTTCTGTGGCAATCACTAAAGCCGCTTCGATCAGATCAATTTTTTCTTCTGGCAACCGAACCAGTTCGGTAAAACGTTCATAGGGGATTTGTTGCATTGAGGGAGGCTCCATAGAAAAAGTGGGATGAATGATGATCTTCAAATATAGCAAAAAACAACGGAAATAGTCAGTCAGAATTTGATTTTTTAAGCAATCAGAGAATAATATCGTTTTTTGGCTCTCTCATTTATTTGTTAATTTTCTCTTGGAGAACCGATTTTATGGCCACAAAGAAACCTCGTAAATGGAGCAAATGGAGTGGCTACACACTGCTTTTTCTGGTGATTTTAATGATCGGCCCATTTTTGGCTTTGTTCAGTTGTAGCGTCAATTTAAAAGACCATTGGTCCACCGCGAATCGCGAAAGCTCAAAACAAGCGCCGAATCCAAAAACGACACAAGAAGCGGTTGTGCAAGTCTATGCCGCTCGTGCTTACAGTTGGAGAGGTCTGTTCGGCGTTCATATGTGGATTGCCATCAAACCGGAAGCGGGTTCTCACTATACGATACACCAGGTAATCGGTTGGAGAGCACGCTGGGGGCAGTCGGTGGTCGATGTTTATATCGGGACACCGGATCGTGCTTGGTTTGGCAATCAACCTGATTTGATCGTCGATTTACGTGGTGCCAAAGCCGCCCGCGTCATTCCTCAAATCGAAAAAGCGATTGCCAGCTATCCCGCTGCCGATCAATACCGCATTTGGCCGGGGCCCAATAGCAACACCTTCATTGCCCATATCGGCAGAGAAGTTCCGGAACTCGAACTCGCCATGCCGGCCAATGCGATTGGGAAAGATTATCTACCCGGCGGAGGTTTGTTTTCGCAAATGCCTAGCGGGACTGGCTATCATGTTTCATTATTCGGTTTGCTCGGAGCGGGGATTGCTCTTAAAGAGGGGCTAGAACTGAATTTCCTGGGGCTGACCTTCGGTATCGATTTCCTCAGACCGGCTCTCAAACTCCCAGGCATTGGTCGCCTCGGCATGGAGCGTGATCTTGGCGGGTAATTATTGACTGAAACCGATCCGCGCTTCGAGAGGATTCTTGACATCCAAAACCGGCCTGCGTATCATTTTATGGATCTTTCAATTAAAAAAAACTGAGACTAAACACCTAATAAGTGAACACACTAAGGAAGGAAGAAAATAATGTCAATCCATGATACAATGGCTCTCTGGGCGTTCTCAGAAGAAAGAATGTCTGTAGAATTTCATTCATTAGCACAAAAACATGCCAATGCTACTTGGATTTTCATAGTAGTAGCAGGAATTGTTTGGTTCTTTGCTAATTGGATATGAGCACTTATTCCTGGTGTCATTGCGATTATAACTATTGCCAAAAGTGTTAGTGCAACAATGATTGCATTGAGATTAGAAGATTATGAACAAGGATAGAATTTGGAAATTAATAGAATAACTTGGCTAGAGGATATTGTCGAAAAGCTTTTATGGAAGCATGATGTTGAAGAGCAAGAAGTCATTGAAGTATTAGAAAATCATCCAAAGTTTCAACATAAAGAAGCAGGTCACAAAACAGGAGAAGATGTATTTGCTGCTTTTGGAGAACCAATGCAGGTCGATTGTTAAGCGTCTTTTTTGTCTATACTCAAGATAAACGTGCCATCATTGTTTCAGCAAGAGACATGACACAGAAAGAAAGGAACAAGTATGTCAGATAAATCGTCTGTTTCTAATGTCCGTACCTATCAGGAAATCGGTGCATTTTGGGATGAACACGATGCAACCCAAGTCGGAGATCAAACGGATATGGAATTTGAAGTCAATATTCAATCCCAACGTAGATACTACCCGATCGACAGCCATCTTTCATCTAAAATCAAACAGGTAGCTAAAGACCGAGGGATCAGTGAAGAAACGCTACTCAACCTTTGGGTTCAAGAGAAATTAAATCAAACAGAGAACGAGCAAAAAGCCGAACCGGGGAGGGTGGTAAACACCTAATAAATGGGTTAAATGTCCATCTCTAATCTGGTATGAGGGACAAATGTCTTTTTATTACACTGTTCGATAATCAAATTTTCGGCAAAACATAAAGAGAATAATAATGAACTGTTCATTATGCCTTAAAAAGCGAAAATTGTGTGACTCACATATTTTCCCAGAATTTTTTTACAAAGAGACATATGACCATGACCACAGGTTTAATATAATTTCTAATGACCCTAACCAATATAATAAGCGCCCATCAAAAGGAATTTACGAAAAGCTCTTTTGTAAAGAGTGTGAAGATATTATTGGGAAAAATGAAGATTATGCAGCCAAATTTTTCCAAGGGGGTTTGAGTATAAAAGTAGAAAATTTTGCTAAGCATACTCAATATTGCGGAGTCGATTATGCGAAATTCAAACTTTTTCAAATGTCGTTAATATGGAGGGCGGGAATTACTAAACGACCTGAATTTAAAGAAACTAATTTAGGTGAGAAACATACAGAGATACTTCGTATAAAGATATACAATGAGGATCCAGGGGAACCACTTGAATACCCTTGCTATATCTCTTTTGATCCGAGTATTAAAAATATGCACAGTGAATCAGTTTTTCCCCCGATCCCTTCAAAAATTTTAGGACATCATTGCTATACTGCAAGTCTAGGGGGATTTCGCTGGCTTTTTTTTATTTCAAGCCATACGACAAAATTACCATCAGAACTTATTCAAAGAATCGTTACCAAAGATGGTTCATTTGCAATGTATAAAGACGATAAATTTATTAAAGAAGACATTGCCAATTTTGTTTCAGAATTGAGCAAACTTGGCAAAATACCCAAGCTAGAGTAGTTATTATACCGAACAAGTTGCTCAAGATGGATTGCCAGGGGGCCGCTTCGCTCTTCTCCCCCAGCAACCACTTAGCGTAATGTTGGGCATCAAGTTGAACTGAGATGGAAGTCCTGTATTGGCAAGCATCCGTTGCGATCTCCATCGCGTAAGGAATTCAAGTGAATACATCAAAATCAGCAATCATAATCATTACCATTCTTTTAGTTGCAGGGCTTATTGGTTATTACCTCTATCTTGAGAATAACCGATATGAAATCTCTACATCCCCACTGGGTATTGCATATCAAGTAGACAAAAAAACGGGCCAAACATGGATGATTCAAGGTGGAACAAAAATCCCTCACGATCAAACAAAACTCACAAAGGAAGCAACAGCATTTCCCTCTCAAGAAAGAAGAAAAGTTATAGGGCGTGCATTATCCTTCATTTCAGGCGGTTCCTTCAAGGGAAAGATTTATAACGGAAGTAACTGGGAAGTTTCTGAATTTACAGTTGAATTACAAGTGAAAGAAAAAGATGGTTCTTTGAGATGGTCAAGGAAATATAGAGTGTCAATCAACCTTCTATCCCTACAAGCGGAGACTTTTTTTATTGAAGTAATCGGTCAAGGTACGTATAGAGATTTTTCTTGGAATATAGTGGAGATTAAAGGGTATGCCCCATGATCAATTGGGCTAACAAGATGCTCCAGTGTACCCAAACCCGTGAAAATAGAGCTTCAATTAAAGGGCATCAAATCATAAAACGACACATTTCAAAAACAGGTTCAGTGCTGGGTTTGGGAAACTGAGCTAACCGTTAGTGAACAAGTGAAACAGACTATGAGGAGTAACCACAGTATGTCGATATTTTTTCGCTATTTACACATCATGGTCATTTTTGGCATGGTTGTTTTCATCGTTGGGTGTGATCAAAGCCAAACTGCTGAAGAAAGAAAAGCTCAGGAAGAAGCCGATAGAAAAACACAAATTCAGAAGATTCAAAAAGAAAAAAGACTCAAGATTGAAGAAATAGAACGCAAGTATGATGCAGTCTATTTTCCACCCGAAAATATTGGGAAAAATTCATTTACTTTTGAAATCCAAAGATTCTTTCTAACACATGCCAAAGTTCCTATTTTCTTTAAAGGATATCTAGAAGATATTGAAAAAACAGAAGACGGTATTATCATTGAATTTCTATCTCCGCTTGTGCCCTCCTCAATAGGAGGTGACTATTTTTCAAGCGAAGCTGCTGTACGTTTTCGGTTGATTATCCAAGAAAATAAGGTTGAGCAATTCCTAAAAGGGAAGCGTGGAAATTCGATGTTACGTTCCGTTTTCCGTTCCTTGCGCATCAACGTACCGAACTATTTTGTTGTAGCGCAAATTGAAAACATACGAAAAATCCGTAAGTATCAGGTTGACGGATCTTCAAGAGGGGAGGAAGTCGAAATTGAAACAGAGACAACCAAAGATATTGTATCAACGGGCCATTTCATTGAAGCCATCATAATTCCCAAACAATAAATCAAGGCTCAATTTGTGTTTTGAGGAGCTGTCTTGAGAAATTAGATCCTCAAAACACAAATTGAACCAAAAGAAAACTATGTACCCTGGAGCACACGCCAAAGCCTTTCCTGAAAAATCCGCGGTGATCAATGCGACAACGGGTCAGGTCTTGAATTATCAGGAACTCAATCAGGGTTCCAATCAATTGGCGCAATTTCTACACGCTCAAGGCTTGAGAGCAGGCGATCACATTGCCATTCTGATGGAAAACCATCTGCGTTTTTTTGAAATCAGTTGGGCCGCTTTTCGTTCCGGCCTTTTTGTCACAGCGATCAATTACCATCTGACAGCAGAAGAAGCCGCTTATATTGTCAACGACAGTGGCGCACAAGCACTGGTCACTTCCTCTGCTCTGAAAAAACTCGTGACTGAACTCAGCCCTTTGATTCCTGCTTGCCGGATCCGCTTGATGATTGATGGAGTGATTGAGGGCTGGGATTGTTATGAAGCCTCTATCGCGGACTCCCCGTCCACACCTTTGAACAGTGAACCGAGAGGAGACAGTATGCTCTACAGCTCCGGTACCACTGGCCGCCCCAAAGGGATCAAACGCCCGTTATCGGGAGAGCTTGTCGGAGAAGGTCTCCGCTTGACAGCGCGTTTGCTCGAATATGGTTTTTCGAGAGAAACCATTTATCTCTCTCCAGCCCCAATTTATCATGCCGCGCCTTTCGGTTTTTGTATGACGGTTCAGAGTTTAGGAGGCACGGTAGTCATGATGGAAAAATTCGACGCAGTGACAGCCCTCCATTTAATCGAGAAATATCGGATCACCTACAGTCAATGGGTGCCGACCATGTTTATTCGGCTCCTCAAATTACCGGAAGCGGACAAAAAACGCTGGGATCTTTCCAGTCATCAATGCGCGGTTCATGCGGCGGCTCCCTGTCCGGTAGAAATCAAACGCCAAATGATCGCTTGGTGGGGGCCGATTTTGCACGAATATTATGCAGGAACCGAAGGCAATGGGAGCACCTCTGTCACCAGTGAGGACTGGCTCGCGCGCCCTGGTACGGTGGGGCAGGCACAACGGGGAATCCTTCATATTTGCGATGAAGCTGGTCAAGAATTGCCTGCCAGACAAAGAGGCATCATTTACTTTGAAATGCCGGAAATGCCCTTTGAGTATTATGGAGAACCCGAAAAAACCAGGAAAGCTCAACACCCCGTCCATTTGAACTGGTCAACCCTTGGCGATGTCGGCTATCTTGACGAAGAAGGCTATCTCTTCCTCACGGATCGCAAAGCCTACATGATCATTTCTGGTGGGATCAATATCTATCCACAGGAAATTGAAGACACCTTAGTGCTCCATCCCAAAGTCACTGATGTTGCGGTGTTTGGAGTCCCTAATCCAGAATTTGGAGAAGAAGTCAAAGCCGTGGTTCAACTCGCTTCTGGGTTGGCAGGCAACGACGATCTGGTAGAAGAATTGTTGGCCTTTGTCCGAGAAAACCTGGCAAGTTTTAAAATTCCGCGTTCGATTGATTTTATCGATGAACTCCCGCGCCTCCCCACCGGGAAACTTTATAAACGCCTGCTCCGAGACAAATATTGGGATTCTCAAAATTCAACCATCATTTGAAACTACGATGACTATTCAGACCGTTATCGATTATTTTTTAAATCTGCAAAAAACGCTCTGTGACACCTTGCAGGAAGTGGATGGAAAGGCCGAATTTTCTCTTGAAAAAATCCCCCTAGAAACCAGTGGGCTGTCCCAACCAAGGATCTTAGATGCGGGAAAGCACATTGAACGAGGGGCTGTTCAGTTTAGCCACAGCCTTGGTGAGCATTTGCCGCCAGCGGCCACAGAACGCAATCCTGATTTAGCCGGAAAAAGGTTTGAAGCCACGGCGATTTCCATGATCATCCACCCTTGCAATCCCTATGTCCCAACGATGCACGCGAATCTCCGATTTTTCTTGGTGGAAGGCCTGACATGGCATTTTGGGGGCGGTTTCGATTTAACGCCTTATTATGGTTTTGAAGAAGATGCCATTCACTGGCATCAGCAAGCAGAGCACGCATGTCGAGCGTTTGGGGATTCGATCTATCCTGAGTGTAAAAAAAAATGTGATGACTATTTCTTTTTGACTCATCGAAATGAACCGAGAGGAATCGGGGGGCTTTTTTTCGAGGATTGGACAAAGGGGGGCTTTGAACAGAGTTTCAAATTTGTTAAAAGTGTGGGCGATCACATCTTACCCGCTTATTTGCCAATTCTGGAACGACGCAAAGATATCCCTTATCGCGAACGAGAACGGGATTTCCAATTGTACCGTCGTGGACGTTATGCTGAATTTAATCTCGCCCTAGACCGAGGAACCCGCTATGGTTTGCAATCAGGGCGAAGGATCGAATCGGTGCTGGCATCCATGCCTCCTTTGGCCAAATGGCGATACAACTGGCATCCGGAACCTGGCACCCCGGAAGCGCGTTTATATGAAATTTTCCTCAAACCTCAAGACTGGTTCAATTGGGAACAAGAGTCTTAGATAGAATTTTATGAATGATACAACCAAGTTTCAAAAAAAAGAAAAATTTTTACTGACCACTTTTGCGCATAGAGTTTTATGAATGATACAACCAAGTTTCAAAAAAAAGAAAAATTTTTACTGACCACTTTTGCGCTGGGGCATCTGACCAACGATTGGGTCGGGGGAACCATCTGGCTGATCGCTCCTGCTATAGCGGCAAGTATGGGATTGGGACCCGCAGAAGTCGGTTTGTTGCTTGCTGTCAATGGAATTGGTGCAGGCATCATCTATGTTCCTGCCGGTATCGCGGCAGACCGATTTCCACGTCAAGGGATCCTTTTATGGATCACATTTTGGTGGGTCGCGATTGGTTATTTTAGTGCTTCGTTGGTCTCAGGATTTTGGCCAATCACCTGCTTATTAGCATTTGGTGTCATGGGGGATGCTTTTTGGCATCCAGTGGCCACCGGAGTTTTGGTGAAACGGATGCCCACCCGGCGCGCCCAAGTCCTGGGCATTCATGCCATGGGAGGGAGTATTGGCGCTGAAGTGTTAGGCCCCATCACCGCAGGCTTTCTGCTTATTTATTTTGACTGGCGCACCAGTTTGCAAATATTAGTGCTACCCACGGTGATCATGGGGGTCGTTTTTTTCCCCATCGTCAAGCGAATCGGAGTCACCTCGCAACAAAAAATATCCAAACTTGATCTTAAAAACCTCATGAAATGTTGGGCGACCTCAGCAGGATTTGGTTTAATTTTATTCATGTTGTTCTATAACATGTCGCTGTTTGCTATTCTCAGCATGACCCCTTTGTTTCTTCAAAAAGTGCATGGATTGGATTCTTTCCTTTCCAGTGTGATTTTTGCCTCGATGCTTCTATTGGGCACATTCTGCCAACCTTTTATGGGAACGCTATCAGATAAAATTGGCCGTAAATCGGTCATTTTAACGAGCATGTTTGCCACAACGCTTTTTGCTTCTTTAGCCGCCATTTCTTCAGAGTTCATTCTTTTTGTGGGCATGTTGATCGTGACGGCAACCCTGCTGGCGGCTGTACGTCCCGTGATACTTGCCGCCGCCGTGGACTTCTCAGGAAAATCCGAAGCAACGACCCTCGGTTTCGTTTTTGCGATCTTAGACGGTGTCGGCGCGATTGGAGCTTTACTCGCAGGGTATGTTGGGGAAAACGACTTATCCGATGTCTACCTTTTAGCCGCGGGTCTTGCTTTTTTAGCCGCTCTAATGACGACGCAGCTGACATTTAAGGCATCGATCCCAGATCCACAAATAGCCGCTTTCAGCGAGCATCCTCTATAAAAGGAGCATCCTTTTCACTGGAATGCGGCTGACAGGATGAGGTTATCACAAATCCCCGTTGATGAGTTGGGCCGAAATGCGGTTATGTTGCTCTAACGTTGATCGTAAATCAATCGTTTTTAAAACCTTTTGATCCACTACGATTTCACCATTGATGACAGAATAATTCACCGGAGTAGCACCACAGAACATTAAAGCGGCAAGAGGATCCTCGCCTGTGCCTGCAAAGCCAATTTCGTTCAAATCGTAAGCAACAAAATCGGCAGCCATCTTGGGTGCTAAAAAGCCGATATCGTCCCTTCCTAAATTTTGAGCACCTCCGCGAGTTGCCAGCTCCAAAGCAGAGCGCGCCGTCATTGCGTCGGCACCGCCCAAGACACGTTGAAGGAGCATGGCCTGACGTGCTTCTGCCAGAAGATTCCCCGCGTCGTTCGAGGCGGCACCATCCACTCCCAATCCAACCGGGACTGAATGCTCCAACATTTTGCGGATCGGAGCAATGCCCGAAGCGAGCCTCATATTTGAATTGGGGCAGTGGCAAACCCCCGTTCCAGTTTTTGCGAAAAGTTTGATTTCATCCTCTGTCAGATGCACACAATGCGCGAACCAAACATCACTCCCTGTCCAATTCACCGCTTCCGCATATTGCCCTGATGACATCCCGAATGTCTCTTGGCCATAGAGAATATCTGCCAAATTTTCAGCCAAATGTGTGTGAAGTTGGACGCCATAGTTTCTGGCAAGCTCGGCTGAATCTTTCATCAAGTCAATACTCACACTAAAAGGAGAGCAGGGAGCCACTCCAACCCGCATCATCGCATACCGTCTGGAATCATGGTAAGTTTCGATGAGACGGCGAGAATCTTTTAAAATATCCTGCTCATTTTCGACAACAGAATCGGGCGGGAATCCTCCTTTGCTTTCGCCAATACTCATACTGCCCCGCATCGCGTGAAACCGCATACCAATGGTCTGAGCCGCCTCAATTTCATCATCGAGTTTACAATCGTTAGGGAAGATATAGAGATGATCACTAGATGTGGTACAACCGGACAAAATCAGTTCCGCCAATCCGGTCAAGGTTGAAACCCTAATCGCTTCGGCTGTCAATCCCGACCAAATCGGGTAGAGCGTCTTCAACCAGGTAAATAATGAAGCATTCTGAGCTTTCGGGATGACCTTCGTCAAGCCTTGATAGAGGTGATGGTGCGTGTTCACCAATCCGGGAATCAGAATGTGCCCTTTCAGATCCATGACTTGATCAGCGGCTTGGGGCAGTTCATCGCTAGGGGCCACTTTTTCAATCACCCCATCTCGAATGAAAAGCCCCCCGTCTTCGATTTCACGACGCTCTTCATCCATAGTGACGAGCAGTTTCGCATTTTTAACCAACAGTGTTTTCATTTAAAATCATGCTAAAATGTCGTGAAGGTGGCCCCATTCGAGGCGACTCCCTCAGTAAAAATTTCTTCTCTCTTACTCCAATAGCGGAAGAGTCGCAAGGTTGATGCGGTTTGCAAGTTTTCCTTGAATGAAGGCATCTTTGCGAAGAGATCGAAGGGGATATTGTAGAAAGGAGGAAAAAGTGCTAGGTTCCGATTTTATTTTTGATTTTCCTATCTGATTCGCATCAGCTTCATTAAAATATCTATGAATCGCTCATTGCTTGGTTTTATTATTCCTCTGTCCGCAGTTTTAACAGCTTTGTTGATTGGCGCTATCATGCTGTTGTCGCTCGGAGCCAATCCGATCATCGGATATGTCACCATGCTCAATGCGGCCTTCGGTAGCCTGGATGGGATTGCCAATACCTCTGTCAAAGCGATCCCGTTATTACTGGTGGGGGTTGGGATTTGTGTCGCATTTCGGGCGAATGTCATCAATATTGGGGGAGAAGGCCAGATGGTGATTGGCGCGCTGATGGCCACCGCCGTTGCGCTAGCATTGCCAAACGTGCCATCTCTGATTCTGATTCCCTTACTGCTGGTAGTCGGTGCGCTTGGCGGAGCGATCTGGGGGGGCATTGCCGGAGCATTGAAAGCCTACTTCAATGTCAGCGAGATTTTGAGCACGATTATGCTGAATATCGTTGCCGTCCAAGTTATGAATTTTTTACTCCGCGGGCCAATGATTGATCCTGGCGAAATCGCACGAGGGACTCGGATCCCACAAACGGCGAGACTGCCGCTTGCCAGTGACTTGCCGATTCTGATCGATGGGTTGCGCATACACCTGGGATTTATCGTTGCCTTATTGGTTGCTTTTGCTGCGTATTTCCTGCTCTGGCGGACTTCGCTGGGCTTTCAATTGAGAGCGGTGGGTTTCAATACGGATGCCGCTCACTATGCCGGTATTTCTGTTCGCAAGAATATTGCGGGCGCCTTAGCCATCAGCGGGGCCATGTCCGGCATTGCTGGGGCGATTCTGGTATTTGGCAGTGAATCGCACCGGATGGTCACCGACGGATCGAGCACGGGATTCACCGGCAGTGCTGGGTTCAATGGCATCGTGGTGGCGCTGTTGGCGGGTCTTCACCCGGTTTGGTCTATTCCCTCCGCAATGCTGTTTGGCGGCATGCTAGTCGGGGCGAATGCGTTGCAACGGGCACTGCAAGTCCCCTCAGCTTTGATCATTGCCTTGAATGGCTTGATCGTTGTGTTTGTCGTTTGTTCAGAATATTTTAGGCAACGGTCTTTGCGCTCGAAACAGATCGACAGCGCTGCCTCAAATTCTGACAATTCAAAGGAATAAAGGGTTAAAAATGGATGCTGACTACCTCACCTTCATCGTGGTTGCGACAATCGCCTCCGGAATACGGCTCGCGGCACCGTTTCTATTGGCATCCCTCGGAGAAGCTCTCGGACAGCGAAGTGGCGTGTTGAATCTCGGAGTCGATGGTGTGATGCTCCTCAGCGCATTTGGTGCTTATTATACCGTTTTGAAAACAGATAACTTGTTCTATGGCCTCATCGCCGGAATTGGTCTGGGGTTATTGAGCGGGTTATTCTATGCTTTCATCAGTATCAATTTGCGTGCGGATCAGGGGGTCAGTGGGATTGGTATTTACCTCTTTGGCCTTGGCATGAGTGATTTATTGTTCCAGCGATTGGTTGGAACACCGAAGCCGATTCTGCCTTTTATGCCACTGGATATTCCCGTCCTTTCTCAACTTCCGATTCTTGGTGAAATGCTATTCCAGCACAGTCTGGTCGTTTACATTGCCTTTGGGCTTGTCCCGATTATGACATTTGTCTTGAATCGGACGACTTATGGGCTCAATGTGAAGGCGATTGGTGAAAATCCAGAAGCCGCCGACAGCTTGGCAGTCAGTGTGACTCTGACGAGGTATTCCACATTGATCATCGGGAATGGCTTGGCGGGTCTGGCCGGAGCGGCTCTAGCGATTGAGTTGGGAATTTTCCAGCAAAATCTGACCAATGCGATGGGTTTCATAGCGATTGCTCTGGTCTATTTTGGGGCGTGGACTCCGATTGGGGTTATGATTGGCTCACTGGTTTTTGGGTTGGTTGAGGCCACCGTTCTCCAGTTTAAAACCTTCGGGATCATTCCCCGCAGTGCGTCGGATCTTGCTGCAATGGCTCCGGCACTTATCACCATCTTGGCTCTTGTCATTGTGGCAAGTCGGTTTCGCCAGCCTTCTGCGCTGACAAAGCCATACGTTAGGGGTGAATAAGCGGATCGCTCTATTCATCACTTGTATTTTATGGGGTTGATCATGCGGTCGACCGCCTGATTAGACGCAACCCCTATTTTATCTATTATAGAGTGAGGTAAAAAATGAAAAATCAAATGACACGAATGGCTACTTTTTTTATGATGCTGTCTGCCATCGCACTGGCTTCCCCGTTCCTGTTAATGGCCGCCGAATTGCGCGTGGCGATTATCGCCCCTAGTGCCAGTAACGATCTCGCTTTTACTCAAAGTATTGTGGACGGCATCAAAGCCATTCAGAAAAACCGTTCCCTGAAGGTTGCGATTACCGATGGGACTTTTGTTGTTGAAGACGCGGCCGCGGCAATCCGAGATTACGCAAAACAGGGATATGACCTGATCTTGGCTCATGGCTCCCAGTATGGCGGATCGCTGAAAGAGATTGCCCCAGATTTTCCCAATACGGCTTTTGCTTGGGGAACCTCTGCTAATACATTTGGACTCTCCAACGTGTCCTCTTACGAAGCGGCTTCTGATGAAGGAGGCTATGTGATGGGAGTGATGGCCGCCGCCATGAGCCGCAAGGGTTCTGTTGGTGTCGTGGGGCCCATCGAAGTGGGCGACGCAAAATTGTATGTTGACGGATTCGTGGCTGGAGCCAAGGCTCAGAAAGCAAGCATTCGCGCCAACATTAATTATATCGGATCTTTCAGTAATGTCGCGCTGGCTGCTGAAGCGGCTCGTGCGCATCTGGCAGCAGGCGCAGATGTTTTGACAGGCACAGCCCAGATGGTCGTCGGGGCGATTGGTGCCGCCAGAGCAAAAAGAGCCGCTTGGTTTGGAACCCAGGCAAACCAGACAGAACTGGCACCCGAAATTGTTGTTGCCTCTCAAGTCTATAAATGGGAAGTGATCCTGAGGAAGATTATCGCGGATATAGACAACGGTATCAAAGGCGGAAAAAAGTATGAAATCAATCTGGCTAACGGGGGGTTGGTCATCGAATTCAATGATGCCTACAAACTTTCCGCAGACGCGAAAGAGGCCGGATTGAAAGCCATTGCCGACATCAAAAATGGCCGGATTAAGCTCTGATAAAATAAGTCGTGTTCCGAGTCATTCTCGCGGCTTCCTTCTGTTGAAAATCAACATGAGCGGGTTTAAAGCACCTTTTTACCCAAGGAAAAAATGGCGGATCCCATGCTGAAAATGAAGGGCATTACCAAGCGTTTTCCAGGTGTTTTGGCAAACGACAAGGTCGATTTTGACGTGAGGGCGGGTGAAGTCCACACGCTCCTAGGGGAAAACGGGGCGGGCAAAAGTACCCTGATGAAAATCCTTTATGGTCTTTATCAGCCTGATGAAGGAGATATCCAACTGAACGGCAAATCGATCCGGTTGACATCCCCAGCAAACGCCATAGAAAACGGGATCGGGATGATCCACCAGCACTTCATGCTCGTTTCCACCTTGACCGTTGCTGAAAATGTGGCCTTGGGTCTGAAATCCAGCCGTGGGATCCTGACTGATCTGAAAAGAGTGTCCGCTCGAATTTCTGAGCTTTCGGAAAACTTTGGGTTGCGGGTCCATCCCGATGAATATATCTGGCAACTTTCTGTTGGAGAACGTCAACGGGTCGAAATCATCAAAGCCCTTTACCGTGATGCCTCCATCATGGTCTTGGATGAACCCACCGCCGTGTTAACCCCCCAGGAAATCAATGATATTTTTACTATTTTTCGTCGGCTGGCCAGTGAAGGTTATGGTTTGATTTTCATCTCCCATAAGCTTCAGGAGGTGCTGGATCTCAGTGATCGCATCACGGTCATGCGAAACGGGCGAGTCACTGGCGAAACAACGCCGACAGAAGTAAGCCGGCATGAGTTGGCAGTGATGATGGTCGGTCGGGATGTCAATCTGGCACCGACAAAAGCGACCGTGGACAAAGGGGAACCTCTGCTCGTCATCAAGGATCTGCATGTCCCAGGGGATCGAGGAAAAGAAGCCGTGCGGGGAGTCAGTCTTGAGGTAAAAGCAAGGGAAGTGCTGGGGATCGCTGGGATTTCTGGGAATGGACAACGGGAACTGGCTGAATCGATTGCTGGTCTGCGCAAGCCTAGGTCTGGTAGCATCACCATCAACAAGACGGACACGACTTTCTGCAACCCCAAACAGGTTCGCAAGGCAGGGCTGTCCTATGTTCCAGAAGAACGAATGAAGGATGGGGTCATCGCTGAATTCAAAGTCAAAGAAAATCTTGTTCTCCTGAATCACAACGAAGCGCCCTTTTCTAGCAAGGGGTTTCTCAAATTCAGCCAGATTCAACAACACTGCGAAAAGCTGGTGAAAGAGTACGCTGTCAAAACTCCAGACATCGAAACCACCACCAAAAACCTCTCCGGGGGAAACATTCAAAAGTTAATCATGGCCCGTGAATTATCGAGCAACCCGAAAGTCCTGATCGCCTCACAACCGACTCGAGGGGTTGATATCGGTGCGGCGGAATATATCCATGAACGCATCTCAGAACAGCGAGAGGCAGGAACCTCATCACTGGTGATTTCCGAAGACTTGGACGAGGTCTTGGCACTGTCCGACCGCATTGCCGTCATGTTTGACGGACGAATTATGGGAATTGTTGATCGCGAGGACGCCACTCGCGAGGCCATCGGTCTGATGATGACAGGGGAAATAGTTTAATGCAACTACCTTCATAAAAGTGACCGCACCTCTTAAATGAAACTAACTTTATAAAATTGACCGCCGTCTTTTATGGGAGGTAGTGAAAATAATTAAATATTTTAGCAGAAAGCTCTGATGCCGAATACACCGATTATTGAACGGATTGAATTGATCGCTTTTGAGATTGAATTGGAAGATATCATCACAGATCGCGCTGGCTTTGGTTTGTCTTATCAGCCTGGTGCGAAAGGGACACATCTTCGCTTTGCGGTTCGCATCATCGCCGATACCGGTATTGTTGGGGAATATGTCCCGCCAAGGGGACGCTCGAAAGTCATCATGACCGCTTCCGAATCGCTCTCTTTCAGCTTGCTTGGCAAACCAGCTCTGCAACGTGAAAAGCACTATAGAAGTATGCGCAAATTGACGAAACACATTGGCGAAGTCGGCATCGGCGCTCTCGATATTGCGCTTTGGGATTTAGCGGGCAAGCATCAGAATGTCTCGGTTGCTGAAATGCTAGGAGGCTACCGCAACCGCCTGCCAGCCTATGCCAGCACGCTTGGGGGGGATCGGCTCGATGGCGGGCTTTCCAGTCCGGAAGCCTATGCCGATTTTGCAGAGCAATGCCTGGAGCTTGGCTACAAAGGCTATAAAATGCACGGCTGGAATGAGGGCGATGTTGAAGAAGAAGCGGCGATGATCAAAGCGGTTTGCGAACGCGTTGGGGACAAGATGATCATTATGTATGACTCGGCTTGCCACTTATCGACGCTGGCGGATGCGATTCAAATCGGGCATGTCTGCGATGAATACGGACTCTACTGGCTTGAAGACCCTTACGGGGATGGCGGCGTTTCGATCCACGGTCACCAAATGCTCAAAAAAAATATAAAAACTCCGTTGCTGGTAAGCGAGCATGTCCGCAATCTGGAAACCACAATCGATATGCTGGTGGCAGGTGCCACCGACTTTGCCCGTGCCGACCCTGATTACGATGGTGGCATCACGGGCTGTCACAAAGTCGCTGTTGCCGCGGAAGGATTGGGCATGGACTGTGAAATTCATTCCTGTGGCCCCGCCATGCGCCAACTGATGGCGACTTGCCGTAATGCCAATTTCTATGAAGTAAACCTGGTTCACCCGAAAGCTAGCAATGCGTGGTCTTTACCTGTTTACGCCGATGGCTATTCCGATGAACTGGATTGCATTGATGCGGATGGCTGTGTGGGCATTGCCACTGGTCCGGGTTTGGGTGTTCAATATGACTGGAATGCCATTCGTAAAAATGCGGTGGAAACCCGGATCATTGAATAACCTTTGTAGCCAAACTATTCGGCGGTCTTCTTTTTTTGAGCATGCAACGTACTCCGTTGAACGAAAGCGACGGATCCTAGAATACCGGAAAGGGCTAATAATTGGGAGGCCGAAATAGCTTCCGCATCAAGCCAGCCCCAGACTAAGGCAACCACTGGCACCGTATAAGAAATCATCCCTGCGAATAGAGGGCCGTGATCTTGAATCAGCTTATAAAAAATATACATCGCCAAACCCGTGCCAAGGATGCTCAAAGCAATCATCGCACCTAAGGCAAAGTAGAGATTCTCATCAACCCTCACCCCTTCCAAAGCAATACTTGTTGGCAACAAAGCAAGCGCTGAGGCCAATTGAAAAGAAAAGGCCAATTGGACAGGAGGCAAGTGATTCAATCTTTTCTTAATGTAAACGTTGTTGATAGCGAAACACAGAGGAACGGTTGCGGCGAGGAAAAGCCCCGCCAGTGAATAATTGCGATTCAAGCCTTCATTGAAAAGCACTGCTAAACAAACCAATCCGCCAATCACCCCCAATAACTGGGCTTTGCTCGGTGACTCTCCCAGCATCGGAATCGAGATGAGGATCGTAAAGAGTGGCAATAAACTAAGTATAGTCGCAATGAAGGCAGAACCATACCAACCAATTAAAACGGATTGAATGGTGAATGGATAGACAATGCCCACGAAGGCGGTGGCGGTGATCGGGAGAATATATTTCTTTTTAACTTTCCAAGCGTGTTGAAGCCCTTTAATGACGAAAGAAAGAACCAATGCTGCGCCAACGGCTCGTAGTGCGGCGATACTGAAAGGATCGAACATCAAAGAGGCTTTTTTGATGAGGATAAAACTGGTGCCCCAGAGAAAACTCAAGAGCAGAAAAAGCAGGTAAGGCATTGAGGGATCCGCAAGAAAATATCAGACTGTATTCCAGATGAAATGGAAGTACAAGAAGGGTATTATTTTTCTTCTATCTATGAATTTACCCGGTGAATTTTGAAGAGGCTCAGCCTCATTGTATTGGCACTTGATGGTGAGGTCTTGATTTTGTGACTTGCGATACACCCCGTCAACCCTTGACCGCCCCGGTTATTCCAGAGACATAATGCTCGACAAAAAACGAATAAACAAATGCCACCGGCACCGAGCCGAACAAGGCTCCGGCCATCAACGAGCCCCAGAAGAACACATCCCCTTTAATCAACTCGCTCGTGACTCCGACTGCGATGGTTTTGTTTTCCGGCGAATGGATGAACACGAGTGCGTAGAGGAATTCGTTCCATGACAGCGTGAAGGAGAATATTCCAGCCGACAAGACACCCGGTATGGCCAACGGAATGACGATCTTGAACATTGCTTGCAGGCGGGTGGCTCCGTCAATGCGGGCGCACTCCTCCAGCTCTTTCGGGATGGTTTGAAAATACCCCATTAACAACCAGGTGGAGAAGGGTACCAGAAAGGTCGGGTAGGTGAATATCAATGACCAGGAGGTATCCTGAAGCCCCATCCAACTGACGACCCCGGTCAGAGGGATAAACAGCAATGTCGGCGGTACCAGATAGGTGATAAAGATCATAACACCGTACAAGGTCGAGCCTGGAAAAACTAACCGTGACAACGCATAACCGGCCAGGACACCGGCAAACAGCGACAAACCAGTCGAGGCGACCGCAATCCAAAGCGTGTTGGTCGCCCAGTGGAGAAACAGGGTCGTGCCAAACAATCCTTTCCAGTGTTCCAGAGTGGGTTCATGGACGAAGAACGGCGACATGCGCGGATTGTAGAGTTCCACATCAGGTTTGATCGACGTGATCAACATCCAAAAAAACGGGAACAACATTACGAAAACGAAGAGAAACAGTGGTATGTAAAATATCAACAGTCTTCGGAAATAAGTCTCACCAACCCTGGCAGCCATCAGCGTACCCCTTCGCGGCGCAAATACCAAAGCTGGTACACGATCACGAGCGCCAATATCGGGAGCATGAACAAAGAAACCGCGGCGCCTTCGCCAATATTACCAGAACTCATCCCTAGTTGATAAGCCAGCGTGGCGAGCAGGTGGGTTTCGTTATTTGGCCCACCGCGAGTGAGGATATAGACCAACTGAAAATCGGCAAACGTCACCACGATCGAGAACACAACAACAACGATAGCGACTGGTTTAACGAGGGGCAGAGTCACATACCAGAATTTTTTCATGCCAGTGGCGCCATCGATTTCTGCGGCATCATAAAGTTCTGGGGGAATGGTTTGCAGTCCGGCCAGAAACGAGATTGCGAAGAATGGCAAGCCACGCCAGACATTCACCAAAATAACCGAGAACATCGCCCAGCCCTCATCACCCAACCATACCGGGCCACGGAAAAAACCCCAGTTTTCTTTGAGCATCAGCCCGAATATGTTGATTTCCATCTGCCACAACCAGCGCAGTGTCCAGTTGAAAACACTGAATGTCGCGTCGAACATCCACAGCCAGGCGAGAGCACTGAGCACAGTCGGCACTATAAACGGCAGCAACACCGCAGATCTAGTGAAATTCGCTAAACGAAACTTGCGATTGAGCAAGACAGCCAGCCACATTCCTAAAACGGCTTTGAAAACAGTCGCCATGAAGGTGAAAAACACGGTATTCCAGGCGGCGGTATGAAAAATATCACTATCGAGCAGTTTCAAATAATTCTTCAACCCGACAAACTCTCCGACGGAGCCGACCACTTTATCGGTGAGCGACATCCAAATACCGAGCAAGAAAGGATAGGCGATAAAAATCAGAATCAAGAGTAGGGCCGGAGCCATCAACACATAGCCCAGCACTCGCTGATCTTCCAGATGATTCGTGATCCATACTTTCAGGGGTGTACTGACAGCAGTTCCAGTGGGTGTTTGAGCGGGCATAATTGATTTGATACGGTTAAGGAGTATCCCGTAGTAGCAGAAGCCACCACGGGTCTTGGCATCACTTAAAGAGAGGATTAGCCGTAGACATTCTGAAGTTCTTTTTGTCCCCAAGCGGCGATCTTTTTCGGATTTTCACCACGAGCCGCACGAGCAAACATATCAACGACGATATATTTTTCCCATGCTTCGCCGGAAGCGCGGTTCCATGAACCTGAAAAACCCGCAGAACGACCGTACTTGGCATTCGTGCCGAAAATCTTCAAGGCAGGATCGGAATTCCAAATCGGATGGCTTTCCCACTTCGGGGTCAATCCTTGGATATAACCACCATTGACGGTAATAAACTTGTTGAAATTTTCGTCCTGAAACATAAATCGGATGAAATCAGCGGCAGCGTCTTTTTGCTTGGAATGGTTCATGATAGACGGGCTACGGGGGCCCACAGTGTGGAAACGTCCTCCGGGGCCTTGCGGATTATTGTAGTGATTGATCTTCTTGGCAAGGTCAGGGAATTTGCGTTGAGCCACGAAATAAATACTGGCACCATTCAAGCTAGCACTGATGGTCTGACCGAGGAAAGCCCGATTGTTACTGCCATCATCCCAGGCCAAACCACCGGGATCACAAGCGACTTCCCAGAATTCTTTCATGAACTCAAGTGCGGCAATGGTTTCTTTTGAATCGATGATCACTTTACCGGATGGATCGACCTCCATCCCGCCAAAACTCCACAGCAACGGATAGGCAAACGAAGGCGCATCGCCGAAGGTATGTCCCAATGTCTGACCGACGGGAAGATTATCGTTTTTCAAAACCTTACCGATTTTAAGATAGTCATCCCAAGTATTCGGTGCTTTCAGCCCAAGCCTATCAAACACATCTTTGCGATAAGCGACCGCATTGCCGATATTGAACAACGGCACGGCGCGTGCGACACCATCGACGACTGCGGCTCCTTTGGCCCAGCTATAGGTACCACTACCAGCCAGTTCATCGTACAGGGCATTGTGATCAGACAGGCCTTTCGCAAAGAGATGGGGTTGATTTGCATTCATCTGTACGACATCAGCCCCCTTTCCGCTTTCGATTGCCGCCGTGATGCGCGGTGTCATATCATTCTGGTTAATCTTTTCAACGATAACCTTGACTCCGCTGGCTTTGGTGAATTCCGCGGCCTGACGATCAATATCTATATCGGCATCGGGAATAAAACTACTCCATTGCAGATAATGAATCTGTCGGCTCTGTGCAAACGCAGGTGGCTGACCATCGAGATATACCGTAGTGCCGGCAGCGACCGCGGCACCGGTAACCGCGGTGTTTTTAATAAAATCACGGCGTGTGATTTTGCCGATTTGCTTGGGTAGCTGCTTCTTTTTCATGATATTTCCTTCTTAGGATGAATCAGGTTAAGTCATCGCAAACTGAGACTCACGAGCGGGGCTGCGGTAAAACGAGGACTGTCCATTTGTTAGGCGTTGTGGGCAAATCCAATCCGCTGCCGTGGAAGATCAACTCCTCCCCAATCCGCTTGAATCCGATCATTCAAACGGACTGGGCAAGCCTCAATCAATCAAATTTCCACAGCGGAACCGCAAAAATTTCATAAGAGATAGCATCTGAGAATGGCAGTGTAAAGGAAAATCTTCCGCCGATTTTTCAATTTTTTGGCAGGTTTCTTGCCATCACCCTCGCCTATCCCACTTTCCAATCGGTGCTTTAAAGCCATCGTTTTTGTGAGAGGATTCAACCTGTTTATTTCTCAAAGAAGAAAGGCGATTCTGCCAGAAAAAAACGATCAAAGTTGACCAATTCTGAGGAATGAATTAAACTTGAGTGTCGCTCTGGAGGGCGTGATCAAAGTGAGCAAAATACGCATACATGGCATTCAAAACGCATTCAATCATTTTTTATCAATCCTAGCTTGAAGGGGATTTATGAATAAAAAAAAGGTCGTGGCACAACTGCCTCCCATCGCTAAAGAAACCACAAACAGCCGCGGATATGCTCTTGAAATGGAAGCGCTCTCCTTGGTTGGTGTCGAGATTGTCGAAGCATCCACCGACTCCATCGAAACTTTCATCGAGGAAGTGAGAGATGCCGAGGCGTTGATGGTTTCTTGGGGAATTAAAATCACGAAAGAAATCATTGCCAATCTTGAAAAATGTGTGGTGATCAGTTCAGGGAGTGTCGGAGTCGATATGATTGATGTTGACGCCGCCACTGAAGCGGGGATTGTGGTCACCAATGTCCCTGACGTTTTTATTGAGGAAACCGCGGATCATACCATGACACTTTTACTGGCAACCTATCGGCGGATTACAGTCATGAATGACATGGTGCGTCGGGGTGAATGGACAAAAGGCCGCCCTCTCCTCGATGAATTTCCTCGCTTGTGGGGACAAACCCTGGGGTTGTTCGCTTTTGGAAACATTGCAACGGCAGTGGCCCGGCGTGCAAAAGCCTTTGGGCTCCATCTGATTGCCCATGATCCTTATGTTTCTGAATTGAAAATAGTGGCGGAAGGGGTGGAACCTGTTTCGATGGGGGAGCTTCTCGAACGGTCTGATTTTCTTTCGCTTCATCCCGCATTGAATGAGGAAACCCGCGGAATCATGAGTACGGCCCAGTTTGCGACCATGAAAAACTCGGCAGTGCTCATCAACTGTGGTCGAGGCGGAGTGGTCGATGAAGCGGCTTTGATTCGTGCTTTGGAAAACGGGGAAATTGCCGCGGCAGGATTGGATGTCTTTGAAAAAGAACCTCCTGAGCTAGACAATCCTTTGTTTTCAATGGACAATGTGATTCTGACTCCTCATGCCGCCTCAGCATCTTCACGAATGCGTCCAACCGCGAGACGGAGAGTGGGGAGAGAAATTTCATTGGTCTTGAATGGGAAATGGCCCATGAGCGCCGTCAATCCTGCTGTCTTGCCACGAGTCAATCTTGAACGCTGGCAACCCTATCCGATGCTCCGAGGGCCAAATCGTTGAACATGAACCCCCCTTCGATAGGAGACGTCTCAAAGAAAAGATTGGCTCTTTGTCTAAGGAAAATTGGTTCTAGTT
>WASW01076085.1_pt1 | contig 24395 bp, 28 predicted proteins | sample 5698521 | NCBI WGS metagenome assembly WASW01 (sample SAMN11175560, study PRJNA528189) | sponge metagenome | isolation source: marine sponge | host: Leucetta | place: Antarctica: Western Antarctic Peninsula, King George Island | collected 2013-01
TACCTAAGATGTAACAGTGTAAATTAATTTGCATATTTATATGATGATTTAAAAAATAAAGCAGAGAAATAGTAATCGAGTGACGAAAATAATATGTTTTAATTTAGAGGATTATCATATCGAATAAGGTAAAATGAAAGAGATACTCATAAATCAAGAATTTGTAATTGGGCATGGGTCTACAGGTTTTTTACATATTCCTATCTATTTAGAACATACAGGTAAACTTGATCATAAATTACATGTATCTGTCATTGTACAAAGTGAGGATTCTTCACAAGATATTGTTTTTCATATTTTAAATCAAAAACAATTACTCGAACTTTTTTCATATCTGTCTGATGATGAAGAACATACAGTTGAAACAAATTCATCTGAACGAAGTTCAAATCCAATACTTGTAACTGATGTTGAGAAAAGCGACGTAATGACTATCTTTTTTGATAACAGATACTTCGACTTTACAGATAAAGTAATTCATGCAGAAATATCCGAAACATGGGTTAGTGATTCTTCTCCAAATTCAGTGTTTGTGATCACACCAATGGGGGAATCTGAACACGATAAGGTTTGTAATATAATTGAATCCGAATGCAGAAAACTCCATCTTAAAGCAGAGAGAGCAAACAATGTAATCGGCTCAAAACCCATATTGGAAAATATCATTAGAAAAATTAAACAATCTGAATTCTTGATAGTTGATTTGACTTGTGAAAAACCCAATGTATACTATGAGTTAGGCTATGCGCATGGAAAAAATAAAATGCCTGAAAACATACTATTGATTGCTAAAAGAAATACAATACTCCATTTTGATATATCTCAATCCAATGTTGAATTTTATGATTCTGTAAATGATTTACACGACATAGTTTATGATAAAATAAAAAATATGATTCACAAAAAGGAATAAATTAAAATATTGTTATTTTTCTTTGTAAATGGTATCCCGCTATTAGTGTAAAAATTAAGCAAATAGGCACAAAATTTCATTAATTATATTTTGTAAATGTCTGCGGTTAACTGATTTTTGTTGTTTTATACTCATATGATAACAATTAACTAGCACTAAATATCATAAATCAGCATTGCCAGAGAGAAAAAAGAATAAACATGTGAGACACGCTGATCAACGGGCTGATACACGTAAAAAAAAGAAAGCCGGTAAACCACGTTCCTGATCGAATCAACCTTTTTACATTCAGAATTGTCGATGGATACTGTTGGATCCTCTAGTACGTTTGAAAGATTCACATTCTAAGGGAATTATCTCTGATGATGTTTTTGATTTAACTATGAAACGATTCCCTCTTGTTATTGAAGGGATTAATAGAATTGAAAAAGCATCTGGAATTGGATATCCTATAGCATATGTTGAACCTTCCCTCATCATTTCATCCCCTAATCCTAATGCATATGAATTTGGAATTTTATTTGCAAGAACAATCCCCGTGATGTTTGAAGAAAAATTCCAAGTTGTCATTCAAATTTCAGCACCCTTGATTGCTTATGGTCTTAAAGGCACAATTCATGCAATTTTGGCTCATGAGTTTTTACATTTCTTGGATTTAATGAGAAAAATCTCAAAAATGGAGTTACTGTCTGATGAAATCTCTGGAAATTTGTTTGAAAATATTTACAGCGATGAAACTAGGCTGTTTGAACCTCGGGTTGTCTTTAAAGATCGTACATTGCTAAATCATATTACAAAAAAATTTCCTGCAGGATTTAGAGATTTTAAGCTTGAAGATAAAGTGATGAAATTTTGGGCTGAAAAAAATCTTCCAAAGACAAACATTTCATTAGATGCCAACACCGTAAAACTATCTATAGAATCTCTTTCTAAAATTAAACTTGATCCTACATTTATTTCAAAAATGGAACTATTAGAAGAAAAAAGCTTAAAAATTCATAAAAAAAGACTTTACTAGAAATTTAGAATTGATGATGAAATTTTGTTACGAGTAATTTTAAAATATTTTTTTATTGTTTAAATTCTGTTGGGGTACAAAAAATGTTGATTAATTAAATTCTATAGAAAAACCTACTTGATTTATGGCATATTAGACACAATTTATCACAAGTAAATGGGTATTTTCCCAATTTATTTTTGATGTGGACAAATATCATTATCATGTTTTGCTAAATTACACATGATACACAAAACTTGGAAATCTTTAGGGTACTCATTTCGCCTCAACCAATAATACAGTAATTTCCCTTATAGTCTATCCTATGTTTCACATCTTTTCTACCTTTGATATGATCCATTGTTAATGCGATGAGGTTGTCAAATCCACAACAATTACACTTTGTTTTCCCTTTAGAATAATGTGCTAACCCTTCTTTTTTGATATTATTCAAAGAATTTGTCCATGTTTTTACGCTCCAAGTTCATTCGTTTAATATATGGATGAAGGAAATTTAAATCTGGAATTTTTAATATGGTTTCATGTTGCTGATCTCTTAATTTTTTCCATTCGTCGCTTTGATAATTAGTAAATCGGTTAAGAATCCATAGTCTCCGGGCTTCTTTAACTGGATCATCTGAAATTTGTATTAATTTGACCTGTTCATGCAGTTTCAAAAATTCTGGACTATGCTTATCTAGATAACACATTGGTTGAAATTTCTCAAAATCTCCTTCATTCAAATAAACTCCATATCCCTCCATTCTAAGTTCAATTGCTTTATCCTTAATTCCATGATTGTTAAAACAATATTCTCGATGTTGCTCATCCATGGTTTCAATATCAAAACCTATAATTTTGCAAACATCTTCAACTTGAATTTTTAGTATTTTTGCAATATTTTTTGGAGCAATGGTCATCTTTTGATATGATTTTACTTTTTGAATGATTGATTCTTCTTGTAAGGTAATTCCATCATCATCCATAACTGTATTCAGATAATTTTGAACATAAGAGTATTGTAAAGTAAACGACGTAAACTAATCGACACTACTCATTGTTTGAATTCTGTTAAACCACACTTACCGCAAGTGTTTCTATCTTTATGTTCAGCCATGAAAGTTCCTTTACCGCATCTAGAACATATTTTTTTAGTTCTTGATGTTTTGTCTCCATCTATTTTGTAATATGTTGCAATATTTGGACTAGAACCTTTGTTGCCTTTTTTCTCTACAGGCATTATTCAGTTTTCTCCTCTTTTTTGGTTTCTTCAGCTGGTGCTTCTACTGCTTCAGCTGGTGCTGCTTCAGCTTCTTTTGCTGCTTCAGCTTCTTTTGCTGCAGTTTCAGCTTCTTTTGCTGCAGTTTCAGCTTCTGCAAGTTTAGCTTTAGTTTTTTCTATTCTTGCAAATATTGTAGGGTTAATGTGTTTTTTAGCTAATACTTCATCTTCGTAAATATAGAATGTTCCTGTTATGAGCGATTTACCAACCTGAGTTTTTAATCTCATTGGGATTACCACTTTGCCATCTAGTTTGAATTCTTTTGTAATCATGTCTGCAGCTTCTAAACTTTTGAGCTTGCCTCCAAGACCTGCAAAATTACAAGTTAATTCCCTTCTGGATAGAAAGGCATTACTGACGTCTGTAATTGTCTCAATTATGGACATGTATCAAAAATCTCTAGATATTTCATATAAACCTTGATTGTAATTGCAGAAGAAATTTAAGAAAATCCCTCGGTACTATCTTGTGGAACGATATTTACTACATTTTAAAAATGAAAAATACTTGCCTCAGAATTGTAGGGAACTAGCGTACAAGGCAAGAGATCTTGTATCTGATATGGATGTCTCAGTAAGACTTGCTAGAGTTGCCACTAAATTTATCGAGTTTGATGTAGCTGCAGAAAAAGAAGATCTAGATCCACTCGTAGAAAAACTATCTCCTATTGGAGAAATTGATAATGTACGACATGTTGTTGAGGAGCATTTAGATAAAGACAAAGGACTTGAAGATGGGATATTTTATTTTAACAATGAACGATTTTGGGAATGTCATGAAGCATTTGAAGGAGTTTGGAATCAATGCTATGGGAGAGAAAAGGAACTTGTTCAGGGTATAATTCTAGTAGCTGTTGCATTTGCTCATGAACAAGAAAATGAAGAACGTATTGGTATTGGAATGTTGAAAAGAGCTTTAGACAAACTAGGTACATCGCCTTCAATGTATCATTCAATTGATGTTGATAGAATTAGAAAAAATGCCGTTGATATGCAACAAGCAAGCAAACTAGCTAGATTTGAGATTTAATTAATTCAAGGGCTTTTTCAACAACGTCTGCACCTTGGAGTAATCCTATACTTCCTTTTTTTGCTTGCTCTTCAGTCATTCTAGTTGTTCCATCATTTTTTATAAAATCGCCTGAAACTAGGACTGGAACAGGATCATCACTGTGGCCTTTGTTAATGCACGGAGTTGAATGATCTGCAGAAATTATTATTGCAACTTTATTTGAATCAATATTCTCAACAAGTGTTTTGAAAAATCTTTGATCAATCTCTTCAATATTTTTCATCTTACCAATTGCATCTCCATCATGACCAAATTCATCTGGCCCTTTAAGGTGAACATAAATTGAATTTTGAGTTTCCATGGCTTTTGCTGCAACTTTTGCTTTTTCTTCATAATCTGTTAATCCACCAGCTTCAAATGCTTTCATTTTTAGAACTTCTGAAATTCCAAGTTCCACTGGCATGTCAACTATGCATGAAAAATTCATACCGTATTTTTCGTTAATTGGAATCACGTCTGGATATTTGTTACCTGCATCTCTAAGTAAAATACAACTTAGTTGTTTTTTGTTCTCATTTTGTCTTCTTTTGTTAATTTGACTGTTTTTCATAATTTCAATTGCTTTTTCTGAAAATTCATTTACTATATTTGCAGTAAATTTTGAATCTTCTGTATCTTCTAATGGTAAACATTTTTCAATTTTAAGAAAATCTCCTACATCTTTTGCAACTCCCATGCCTCCAATATTGATGTAAGCTGGGTCAGTGTTTGTAATTCTTGAAGATAATTTTTGAGACTTTTTTCTAATTCTTACTGTTACTCTATGACCTATTGTTGGAGCTACTACAACTGATATGTCTGGAGATGATATTTTGATGTTTTCTACAATTTCTTTTGCAATTCCATCTGCATCTTCTTTTTCAATATGCCTTCCTGCTCTTCTATCAATAATCACATTTTCATCATTTAATGTAGAATAATTCCCTCTGAGTGCCAAGTCCCCATCTCTAAAATCTATTCCGACTCCTATTGCTTCAATTACGCCACGACCTACATAATCTGCATGTTTGAATTTGTATCCTAACATGTTGAAAACCGCAATGTCTGATTCTGGAGCAATTCCTTTTCCAACTGAAATTACTTCACCTATTGCACCATTTCTTGCTATTTTGTCTAGTGTTGGTGTATTTGCTGCCTCCAACGGTGTTTTTCCATTTAAATCTGGATGTGGGAGATCACCAACCCCGTCTAAAAGAACATAGATTATGTGAATATCAGAATTATCCAAAATATTCCCTGTTCATTCAAAACCCAATACTCTGTTTTAAATCTTGCAACAAAAGATGCGATCAAAACAAAATTTGTTTTTATTATATTTTATTTTAAATTTTTTATTTCATTTGTTATTTGATGAACATGGGACTTTCTTATTTTTAGAAAAACTATTTTTAAAAATGATTTGTACAGATTTTAGTAAACGTTTTAACAGACATTTTACTTCCATTAACCATTATGGGTGATATGCGTAAAGATTATGTTTCTGAGCGTTTTATGATTGTCTCAAAAAAAGACGACAAAGTTATTGATCCAAAAAAATCACCATTTGCTCCTGGTAATGAAGCCATGACAAATCCATCTGTTTTGTCTTTAGTTGAAAAAGAAGGCATGTTACAACGTCTTCAGGACAATGATAATGATTATGTTAAAGGTTGGGCTATACGTGTTTTTGAAAGTAAAAATCCTATTGTTTCAATTGAAACACAAAATTCTTTTAGTGAGAAACCTTTCTACAGCGAACCAGCATATGGATACCATTACATTGTTGTTGCATCTCCAAATGAAAAAGATTCTTTTGCGACAATTGATCCTGATCAATGGTCTAATGTCTTAGTTGTTGTTCAAGACAGATTGCGATGGCTTTATACTCAAAAAGGTGTTACTTACGTCTCAATTTTTGGTGATCATGGAGATTTAGCTGGTAATACAAATCCACACCCTCATTTGAATCTCTTAACTTTCTCTACAATTCCTCCTGTTATTGAAACCGAAGCCGAATCATCTCACAAAATTTCAAATGAAAAAGGAGTTTGTCCAATGTGTCAAACAGTAAATGAAGAAATTAGCGGTCCAAGACAGGTTCTTCAAACTGAAGGATTTATTGCATTTTGTCCCTGGGCACCTTCATACCCTTATGAATTTTGGATATCTCCCAAAAAACACACTACTAGTTTTTCAAAAATTACTCAAAAAGAAATCAATGATTTGTCATTAATTTTAAGAGCGACACTTGGTGGTTTATCAAAAACCATAAAGAATGTTTCATACAATCTAGTTTTTCATCTTTCTCCAGAAAAGAAAAACAGTCGACAAATTCATTGGCACATTGAAGTCTATCCTATTACAAAATCTTGGTCTGGATTAGAACGTGGGTATGGGATTTTCTTAAATGATGTATCTCCTGAACAGGCTGCCGAAAAGCTTGGAGCAGCTAGTAGAAAAGAATTAGCCAATTTAGTTGGCATTGTATGATTTTTTGAATGGTTTATTTATCAACTACAATCTGTTAGAATTATGGCAACTGAGAAATGGTCTGCAATTGGTAGTGTAGTTTTCTTTGCACTGTTTTCAGCATTATTGATTACTGTTTACGCCCAGATGAATAATTTTCCTAAAGATGATGAATTTTTCAAAATATTTCAAGCAGATCCAAAAATATTCATGTTTATTTCAATTGGTGTTGGACCAGCTGTAATTTTAGCTGCAGTTGCCTTTATCATGTCAAAACAATATGGTTCAAAACAAATTGGTGGACTAATTATTGTAGGGGGTGTTATTTTGTTCGTGGGAATGATTGTATCTCATTCGTTAATTGATGATATTCCTGAGAAATACATTACTGATATTGTAAAATTTACACCTCTACTGTTTATGGTTTTGTCTATTCCTGTAATTGTGGTTGGGGCTTATCTAACAAAACCAAAAAAGAAACGTCCAAAAAAAGAATACTTTTAGATATTATCCAATCTTAATTCGTTAGCTACTTGTTTGAAGCCTAGTTTTTCATAAAATGGTTTAACCTCATCTGTACAATCTAAAATTGTCTTGTAACAGCCACGTTTTTTTGCAATTTCAATAAGATAACTCATAATTTTTTCACCTATTTTTTGACCTTGAAATTCTTTATTGACTACCACATCTTCAATATGTCCCACTAATCCTCCATTATGGATGAATTTTGATTCTATGAGTAGTGTTGTAGAACCTACAATTTTTCCGTCCATTTCTGCTACTGCTATAATGTGATCTGAATTGGAATTAATTTTTTCAAAGATTGCATCTGCTTTTTCTTTGGCAATACTGCTTGCTTCTTTTAATGAATCTAGAGATGTTAGAAACCCATTCCATAGGTCTTCTTTTTTCAATTCTCTAATTATTACTTCACTCATTTCTATTATGCCTTCTTTCCAAATTTTTCAATATAATTTTGAGTTGCTTGTTTGTATGATTCTTTATTTCCAATATCTGTAAATCCATTCTTTGTAATGAAACCTGTAACTAGCTTTTTCTTACTCATGGCTTTTTTAATTACATCATCCATTCCATATGGTTTATTCTTTGGAATTAAACTGAACACATTTGGTTCCATTACATAGCAACCCATGTTTACATTTGCCTTTATCTCTGGTTTTTCTTTCCAGCTTAACACTTTACCTGTTTTTGAAGTATCAATTACTCCATATTCCAAATTTGTTTTGTATTCATTTAACCCCATGGTGACAAATGCTTTCTTTGTTTTGTGTTGTTTAATCATATTTCTAAGACTGAAATTAAATATTGAATCTCCATACATGCAAACAAAAGTATCATCAATGAATTCTTCTGCAGTTTTAAGTTGACCTGCAGTAGCTAGTGGTTTATTTGAAATTGCATATTCTATGTTAACTCCAAATCTTTTCCCATCTTCAAAATAATCCTCAATTGTATTTCTAAGGTGGCTTACACACAAAACAATTGATTTTACGCCATTTTTTTTATTCCAATCTATGAGATGCTCTAAAATTGGTTTTTTACCTAATAGCAACATGGGTTTTGGCGTTTTTTTTGTCAATGGAAGTAATCTAGTACCTAATCCGCCAGCTAAAATTACTGCCTTCACAATCCCTATTTGAGATATGACTATTTATGTTCAAGGATGATTTTAGACTAGAATTATCTTATGTAATTTTTAATAATTTATTCAATATACTTTTTGGCGTATCTCCAAAAATTATGATCATTGGTTCTTTCCCAAAATCTCCTTTATGAAAAATTATATCTGGAGGTACTTGTAAATTTTTAATTACATTTTTAATTCCCCATCCTATGGTTGAACCTTTATTTTTTATATTATTTGGTTCACTAGTTCTATCGTAACTTGAAACTATTAATTTTAATTTTTTTATTTTAGATATACTTGAACTTTGATATTTTATATTTATTGCAGAACAAATTTTTGGAAATTTTTTATTTACTATTAGTAATGCAGTTGCGACATGTTTTGAACCTCCATATGTTAGATTACCTGCAACTATGACCTCTTTTCCTGCCTTTACTATTCTTCCAGATATTCCTAGGATGTCTTTTATTGATTTTGGTTTTTGTTTAGAATATACAAAATTTGTCTGACACTCTGGAATATTTTTATAAATATTTTTTATTCCTATAAATTCATTAATCGCACGTGATAATTCTGAATTAATTTTATCTTGATTTTGAATATTTGTAATCATAATTCCATTTCCTATTTTTTTTGCATTTTTGATCGAATCATATGTGAATTCTTTTGCAAATTTTACTGATTCCTGTATTGTTTTGTTACTTGAAATTGCAAATATTATGGCTGCCGAATAATTACATCCACTTCCATGGTTGGTACTGACAATTTTATCTCCTGAAATTAAATATTTTGTATTTTTTTCTAAAACAAAATCTATTATTTTGTTATTTTTCCCTTCGATTCCAGTAATGACTACATTTCTTGCTCCCATTTTTTGAATGATTCTTGCAGTTTTTTCTATGGTGTTTTTTGAATTTACTTTAGTTTTTGATAATACTTCTGCCTCAAATTTATTTGGAGTGATAACTGTTGCAAGTGGAATTATGTATTTTTTAAAATCAACCATTGCTGATTTTTCTATCAAATCTCCACCTGTCGTTGATTTGATTACTGGATCTACAACTATTGGAATTTTTAATTTTTTTAATTGCTGATACAAGGTTTTGATTATTTCAGAATTATACACCATCCCAATTTTTACTCCATCGATTTTGAAATCAGATAATACTGATTCTAGTTGATTTCTTAGAATTTTTTTTGATACGGGCTCAATCATTCCAAAACTTGTTGTGTTCTGACCTGTAATTGCTGTGATTACTGTTAATGCATGTGCATTAAATTCAGAAAATACTTTAACATCACTTTGAATTCCTGCCCCTGATGAAGGATCAGATCCTCCAATAGAAAGTAAATTCATTACATTTTCTTGACTTCCAGTACTAATCTGTTTTTCCTTTTCTGATTTTATAATATCTTTTTTATATTTGAAATATACCTTTTGGATTGATGACAAAAATACCGATGGTCGATGATACTGTACCTGAAATTTTACAGTGTACTACTTGCTTACTGCCAATGCAATATCAAACCATTAAAGACGGTAAGTTTTTGTGGCAATGTTTCAAATGTTCAAAACAATATCTTATTTCTAAAAATATGGATGATAATATTGAAGAGAGTTGGAGTCCTCCGCGATAATGAGTTCTTCTGAAATAGATTTACTTAAATCTGAAAATCTGAAACTTCGAAATTATATTTCTTTAATTAATGCTGAAATTGAATTGTCTCAACGTCTATATGAAATTAAACAAAACTTTGCAAATTCACCTGATTCTGAGCACATCACTAAGCCTATTTCAGATAGAATTTCTAAAATAATGTATGAAAAATCTGTTTTTGAAAATGAATTGAAATTGATCTAAATAATTATGATGATGTTTGAGTGACACAATCAAAAGAACAAAACTCGTCTTTCATACTGAAAAATTCTCTACTACAATGTCTGCATTCTCGACTTGTTCTCATGTAATCTATATCGCATTTATGGCATAAAAGATCGATGATCTTTCTTAATATAGTATTAAAAAATATTTTTTCGATCAATATTTTTAATGTTTTTCACTATTGTTTAAATCAGGTAAAAGCATAGATTACTTTATGGCTACTCAAATGACTTCTGCTCGACGTGGTGTTGCAACTGATGAAATGAAACAAGTTGCAAAAGACGAGGATGTATCACTTGAATGGCTACTTCCAAAAATTGCAAAGGGTTCAATAATTATTCCAAGTAATAATGTAAGATCTCAAAAAATTCATAATGTTGGAATTGGTAAAGGTTTGAAAACTAAAGTCAATGTAAACATTGGAACTTCCACATTAAATGTAAACATTGAGGAAGAAGTTGAAAAAGCAAAAGTAGCAATAAAATATCATGCAGATACTATAATGGATCTTAGTGATGGTGGAGATGTTAAAGAAATTCGTCGGACACTTTTAGAAGCTGCACCTATAACTTTTGGAACTGTCCCAATTTATGAGGCCTACAACTATGGTATCGAAGTTCACAAAAATCCTTTGAACTTGACTGAAGATGATTACATTAAGGCATTTGAAAATAATGCAAAAGATGGGGTTGATTATACTACTGTTCACTGTGGTATTACGAAAGATATTGCAAAAAGAATTCTCAAAGTGCAAAGATATGGTGGTGTTGTAAGTAAGGGTGGGACAATTACTGCTGCGTGGATGTTAAAACATGATAAGGAAAATCCATACATTACTCATTATGATTACATGATGGAAATTGCTAAAAAATATGATGTCACATTTAGCCTCGGAGATGCACTAAGACCAGGCTCAATTTTAGATTCTCATGATGAATTACAAGTTCAAGAAATGATTAACATCTCTCGATTAACAAAACGTGCACATGAACATGATATTCAAGTGATGGTGGAAGGACCTGGACACGTTCCACTAAATGAAGTCGCTGCAAATGTACGATTGGCAAAAGCACTAATTGGTGATGTCCCATACTATGTTCTAGGTCCATTGGTTACTGATATTGCATCTGGACATGATCATATTGCAAGTGCAATTGGTGCAGCTATCTCTGCAAGTGAAGGCGTGGATCTTTTGTGTTATCTTACCCCCTCTGAACATCTGGCATTACCTAATGCAGAAGAAGTAAAGGCTGGATTAATTGCATATAGAATTGCAGCTCATGCAGGAGACCTTGTAAAGATTCGTGATAAAGTTATCAAATGGGATATGCAAATGACTGAAGCTAGACGTACTTTAGATTGGGAAAAACAAATTGCATTATCTATTGATCCTGAGGAGGCAGCAAGAATTCATACTAGAACTGGACAGCATGTTGGTAATAATGTGCCTTGTACTATGTGTGGTGGTGCTTGTGTCTATATGATGTTGCCACAACAGAAAAAATATGATAAACCTAATGAAAGTTTACAACAAGTTGAATAATACTTTTTGAAGGCTTGGGACAGTTTCATAATTTTCTAATTCTTCAATGTTAATCCATTTAAAATCTGAATTTTCCCAGTTTAGTATTATTTTTGGATTATTTGCTTCAAATAAGAATGGAAATATTTCCCATTCATGATTTTTGTATTGAGGTGAGTTGATTCTTATTTCTTCAGTTGCTTTGATCAAATTGATTTTGTCTTCTGTAATCCCAACTTCTTCAAAAATTTCAATTTTTGCTCTAGTAAGCGGCTCTTCGTTGTTTTCTATAATTCCACTTATACCTGCCCACAATCCTTTCATGGATTTTACTTTATCACTTCGTTTTAAAATCAATAATTTGTCATTATCTCTAATGAATGATGTAACAATCTTCGTAGCTCGCATGCCTGACTATTTTTCAACTGCTTTTACCATTTTTGCCATTCTTTTGTAGGATTCAGTAACATCAGTGTGTTTGCCTAGTCTTTCTTGACATTCTTTGATGTAATTTACTACTTCTTCAGTTTTTGATTCTTGAACAGATGTTAGCAGTCTGCCAATATCTTTCCAAAACTCTTCTGCTACTCTACGAATTTCTGGGTTTGCAATAATTGTCTCAATTAGTTCTGGAGATTCTGTCATGATACTTTCTGCCAATGTTTTTTGAACTCTGAAAGTTGTACCTGACATTTTTTCTGTAAGATTCATTTTTTCATCTTTTGAAATTATGTTTGCAAAAACTAAATTCATTAAATGGGTTAATCCTAAAATCACGGCAATCTTTTTGTCATGTTCTACTGCATCTATTGTAACAAAGTTTGCACCTTGGAATAATTCTTTTGCAACAGTTAATTCACTTTTAGCATCTTTAATTGGAACTGAAATAATGTTTTGACCCTTTATTGTTTTAGTTCCTGGACCAAACATTGGATGGATGCAAATTGGATTGATTTTTGCTGGCATTTTTGACAATGATGAAGCTACTTTAGTTTTTTCAGATGAAATTTCAATAAGATATGTTCCGCGTTTCATCTCTTTTGCAATTAGTCTAATTATCTCAGGTGTTCTTCTTGTTGGTGTGCATAGAACAACATAATCTGCATTCAAGATTCCACCAACTAGTGATTCTGATACGATAACGTCCTTTGATGTTATTTTAATTTCAGAATCATAACCTGTTACTTCATATCCTTGAGTTTTAAAATATTTTGAAAACCATTGCCCCATTTGGCCTCCGGCTCCAATTATTGTAGCCTTCTTCATTGGTTATCCCTCATTAAATCACTTAGTAAATTCATTCCTTCAACTAATGTTTCTTCATTTTGACATGCAGATAATCTGATAAAGTTCTTGTAATCTCCAAATCCCTCACCTGGGGATACTGCCAAACCTTTCTCTAGGGCACTGTTGGCAAATTCTGCACCATCAAAACCCTCTTGATTAATTCTTGCAAAAATGTACATTGCTCCATCAGGGACTACAAAATCTAATCCCATTATGCTTGCTTTACGTGTCAACACATCTAGCCTGTTTTGTACTGTATTAGTATTATTGGATATGTCTGCTTCAAGGGCTTTCATAGCAATGTATTGTATCGGTTCAGAGACATTTGTAAGACATAATGCCTCTAATTTTGCCATTTTTTCAATAATTTTTGAATCTGCAATGGCATATCCTATTCTGAATCCAGTCATTGCATGTGATTTTGAAAACGATTGTGTAACGATACTTTTATCATAATTATAACTTAGAATGCTTTTCCAACTGGTCTTTACATATTGTGAATAAATTTCATCACTGAGTATGTAGAGATTATTTTTCCTTGCTAATTCAACTATGTCATCTTGTAATTTTTCATTTAGAATTTTCCCTGTAGGGTTATTTGGATAGTTTAGAACAATCATTTTTGTATTTGAATTGATTGTGCTTTTGATCTGTTCTAATGATGGATCCCATTTGTCTTCAAAAGTTGTATTGATGGTTCTAACTTTAATCCCAGAATGTAATGCACAATCTTTGTACGCTGGCCATGCGGGCTCAATTACAATCATTTCATCACCTGGATTCAAAAGAGTTGTAATTGCAGTAAAAATTGAAAATCTTGCCCCTGGACTTACGAGGATGTTATCTTGCTGAATATTTACATTGAATTTTTTTGATACATATTTTACAAGTGCTTCTCTAAATACTGGCATTCCTTTTACTTGACCATATTTTAGAAACCCTTTATCAAAAACTTCTGCCAGTGCATCTTTTACAATCTTTGGAGGTAAAAAGTCAGGTTCTCCTACTTCCATATGTATAATTTTTTTCCCTTGTGCTTCAAGTGATTTTGCTTTTAAGAAAATTGTAAGATGTGTTTGTTTATTGGTGGATTGAACCTTTACTGATTCATTTAAAAGAAAATTCAAAAATTTTGTAGCAATTGTTTCATCTAAACCAATACTATTGCATAATGAAATTACTTTTCCACGTAAACTGTCTTCTCTTGCTTCATCTGTTACTCCTTTCCCAATATTTTTTTTAACTTCACCAATCTCTCTTGCAATATCTGTTCTAGTTTTTAACAACTCTATCATTTTTAGAGTCACCTCGTCCATTTTGTTTCGAAGATCGTTAATGTCTGACATTTTCTTATAGGACTGGTTTGATTGCTCCTGAAAGGAGTGCATGGTCTGCCATTGTTAATGCTACAAGTGAATCCACTACTGGTGGGGCTCTAGGTACGACACATGGGTCATGTCTGCCTTTAACTTGGAGAATCACTTCTTTTTTTGTTTTAATGTCTATTGTTTTTTGTTTTTGAGCAATAGATGACGCTGGCTTGAAAGCAATCCTCATGGTGATTGGCATTCCGTTTGAAATACCTCCTAGAATTCCTCCTGATCTGTTTGTTTCTGTAATTATTTTCCCTTTCTTTACGGCATACAAATCATTATTTTCTGAACCAAAAAGTTCAGAACCGTGAAATCCTGAACCAAATTCTATTCCTTTAACTGATGGGATTGAAAAAATTGCTTTACTTAAATCTGATTCTAACGAACTAAAAATTGGTTCACCTAAACCTACTGGAACATTGGTTGTAATTGATTCAATAATTCCTCCTAGTGAATCTCCTTTCTTTCTTGCATCTAGAATATTTTCCCTCATAATTTTTGCCGTTTTAATTTCTGGACATCTGACTTCATTTTTATAAATTGAATTAACCATTTTATTATTAAATTCTTTTTCCATCTTTACTTTTCCAATTTGAGATACGAATGAATTTGTTTCAACACCTAATGTCACTTTGAGTAATTTTCTTGCAATAGCTCCTCCCATAACGTGAGTTGCAGTTAATCTTCCAGAAAATCTTCCTCCCCCCCTATGATCATTATAGTGATTATATTTCACCATTGCAGGATAATCTGAATGACCTGGTCTTAGTTTTATTTTCAAATCTTCATAATCTTTTGATTTTTGATCACTGTTCCAAACTACCATTGTAATTGGTGCACCTGTTGTGTGACCTCTAAAAACTCCTGAAATAATTTCAACAACGTCTCCTTCTTTTCTTTGAGTTGAGATTAGATTTTGACCTGGCTTTCTAAGATCTAACATTTTTTGAATATCTTTTTCATCAATTTCTAATCCTGCTGGACAACCATCCAAAATTGCACCAATTGATTTCCCATGACTTTCACCAAAACTTGTTAAAACAAGACGCTGACCAATAGAACTTCCCGGCAACATACTATCGATGTTAATTGATGTTTATAATTCCTCATTCTGAAATTTACTGAGAATTTTATCTACTAATCGATTATTTTTTGGTTTTATACCACACCTGTTTAAAAATTATATTATTATTGAATAAAACATGAAATAATTATAATATATTCTTAAATATAACAATAACATATACAATATATGCAATATCATGTAAATTATAAAGAATAATTTGCGCGGCCCTGCGAAATAGACATGTTATCTACGCAAATGCGTTGTGGGTGAGGAGAATGCTTTTCACTCTATACAGGGTCGCGCCTTTTATCTTTAAACAATTTTTTTGAAAATAATTTTATTCGATTCTAATTTTAGCACCAATGCGTTTCATCTCTTCAATAAAACTTGGATATGAAACTTTGATTGATTCAGGATCCGTTACAGTACAATTACCTACAAACATCCCAGCAATACAAAAAGCCATGAATAATCTGTGATCATCTTCTGATATTAAATCTGCTCCTGAAATATTTTCAGATGGTTCTAAAATCATACCATCTTCTTTTTCTTGAATTTTAATTCCAAGTTTTACAAGTTCTCTTGATATGATTGCAATTCTATCTGTTTCTTTTAGTCTTGCATGTTTTACATTGAATATTTCAATTGGGGCAGATGAACATAATGACAAAATTGCAAGCGGTGGAAGAAGATCAGGAGAATTACTCAAATCAAATTTTCCACCATTTAATTTTTTAGGTGATTTAATTTTAATTTGATCATCATCTATAGCAATTTCAACTCCTAACTTTTCTAAAATATCTATGAATACTTCATCTCCCTGAGGGAGATTCCCAATATTCCCATTTATTGTGATGTCCTCTCCATTTAGAACAGTAGCTGATAAAAGAAGAGCGAGACTTGAAAAATCAATTGGAACAGTAAATGTTGTTTCTTTATAGATTTGTGGAGTAATGTTATATCGTTTGTATGGGATTAGTGTTTGTACTGTTACACCAAACTTTCTCATTGTAGCAATTGTTGCATCAAGATATGGTTTTGATACTAAATTTCCTTCTATTGTTAGATTGATTCCTTTTTCTGTTAGTGGTGCACAAATTAATAATGCCGAAATAAATTGACTTGAAAAATTTCCCGGAATCTTTACTTCTCCACCTACAATCTTTCCTTTAATTTTGATTGGTGGTTTTCCTTCAGTTGAACTACACTGTGCCCCAATACTTGATAATGCATCTAAGAGAGGTTGCATTGGTCTTTTTTGTAAACTTGAATCTCCCGTGAGTGTAATCTCTTCAGAAAATAAACTAGCAATGCCTGATGCTATTCTAATTGTGGTACCTGAGTTTTCTGTGTTAATTTCAGGTACTTTTGTGCCTATTTTTATTGGATTTTTAACAATAACTGCTGAATCTGTAATCTCAATTTCTGCTCCAAATTTTTTACAAGCCTCAATTGTTGCAATAGTGTCTGCTGATAATAATGCATTTTCAACTTTACTATTTTTTCCAGCAATTGATGCAAGAAAAATTGCTCTATGAGTATAACTCTTGTTTGGAGGACAAATTATCTGCCCTGAAATTTTTGATTTTTCAATTTTACACTTCATGAACTTCTGCCTTTTTATTACTAATTTTTGAAACTATTATGCTTCCTTCTAATGTTGAAAATACTTTTCTAATTGTTGCTTCGTTTTCTTTTTTTGTAACTGCTGCAATTGATGGTCCATTGCCAGAAACTGACGCCCCTAATGCTCCTTTTTCAATTAAATCTGTAATTATTTTAGAATCTGAATTTAAAATTGATGCAGTAGCTAACCCATTTATTATCATTGCATCCCAGTAATTTGCTTTTCTAGATAATTCCCATGCGTTCTTAAATGTGGATGAGAGAATTTTTAGTTTTTTTAGATTTCCTCTCTTTCTATTTTTTGGAATAAATATAACTGCAATTAAATTTGTTGGACCTTTTTCAAATCGCATTCTTTTCTTCTTTGCATTATCTGTAACATTAAATCCTCCATAGTAACAAGAACATGCATCATCATATGCTCCAGTAATACTAACTTTTGATTCAATTGACGCATCAACTCCTGCAAGTAAAATTTGTTGATCAGTTAATTTAGGGCTAAAAATTTTTGCACATGCTAGAGCAATTGCTGAAGAAATTGCACTAGAACTTTTTAATCCGTAACCTGTGGGAATTTCTGAATCCAATGTAATTAAAATTTTGTTTTGCTCTAAATCTTTTTTTGAAACGATTTTTTCTACAGTTTTGTTAATTAGGCGAGAACTTAGACTCTTGTTTTCAGACTGGATTGAAATCCCTTTTCCTGGGCTTGTTTCTACTGTTGCCTCTACTTTTAATGCAATTCCTAAGGTGGCTCCCTTTTGGTTTGCAATTGCATTTACTAATGATACTGCACCGTGGACTGTAGCCTTTGCTTTTGCCATCAAAATCCTCCTAACAATGCTTTTTTCATGGCATTATAAGGTGCTTCTATACCGTGCCAAATCTCAAAAGCTCTGATAGCTTGACCTAGAAGCATTTCATAACCGTAAATTATGATTGCTTTTTCTGCTTTTCCTTTTTTGATAAAATCTGTATTCATTGGAGCATATACAATATCATACACGATTGTTTTTTCATTAATTCCATCCAATGAAATAACGCTGGGTTCATTTTTGAGACCAACTGATGTGGCATTAACAATAATATCATAATTTTTTGCTGTATCTTTAACGTCTTCCATTTTTACCGCATTTGCATCTAGTCCAATTGTTTTTGCAAATTCTGAAAGACTGGTTGCTCTTTCTAATGTTCTATTTGCAATGGTTATGCTCTTTGCTTTTTCTTTAGCAAATCCTGCAACTATTGCTCTTGCAGCTCCACCTGCTCCAATTAAAAGAACTTTGGTTTCTTTGATGTTTAATTCTTTTTTCTTAAATGGTTCTAAAAATCCATCCATGTCTGTGTTGTATCCTTTTAGAATTCCATCTTTGTTTGATACTGTATTCACAGCTCCAATCAAACTACATGACTCATCCATTACATCTAAATATTTCATCATATCTATTTTGTGTGGAATTGTAATGTTGAAACCATCGATTTTGATTTTTTTTAATCCTTGTATCCCTCCTTCTAATTCTCCTTTGGGAATTCTATATCCGATGTATGATGAATCTAAATCTAATTCTCTAAATGCTGCGCTGTGAATATTTGGTGATAATGAATGATCAATAGGATCTCCGATTACTGCAAATGATTTACCCATCTTATTTTATTGAGTATTATGATTGATTTAAACTCTCAACTGTTTTGCTTCTATTTTTTTAAATTTATAATTTTTTTTACTTCATCAACACTAAACTGTCCTGGGGCTATTGCCTTTCCTAGTGATACGTATGTGTACGGGCTGCCTAAATACAGGCACAAAATCCTTGAAATTCTACCATGATCTCCCATTGCAAATGAAATTAGATTATTTTTCCCTTTCTTACTATACAGTTCTAGCATTCTAGTTGAATCGTCTGTTGACTTTGCAGTGCTTACTATTTTTACATTTGATGAAAATTTACTCATTTGAGATATCTTTTTTTCCAATTCTGCTGAACTTGGAGTCTTTTTAAAATCGTGCCATGAAACAAGTAATTTTGTTTTTGTTGATTTCAAATACTTTGTTAATGATGAATTTTTCTTTAATGTGTTAAATTCTATATCTAGCATGAATGGATTATACTCTGCAATTAATTTTATAATTGCAATTCTTTCCTTTTCATTTCCTACAAACTTTCCACCTTCATTTTTTGGTCTTAATGTGCATACTACTCTACTGAGATCTTTCTTTATCATTTCTAATGTTTCTGGAATTTGTTCAATTTTTAAAAAATCTAATCTTATTTCAACAAAATCTGATTTTGAAAGTGCAATTTTTAATATTTTTTTAGTTTTTGCTGGGCTTTGTTCTGCAATGGAAACACATGTTTTGTATTTCATTTTTCTAAAATATATTCGTCAGAAACTTCCATTCCAAAATGTCTACCCATTGCAGGTTTTGAATGAACCATAACTGTATCTCCTTTCTTTAAGTGAGTAACTGAAACTAGTTGTCCGTTTGATTTTACAAAGCGAATTGTTTCTGCATCTTGTGCAATAATTCCACCTATCTCTCCTCCTACAGTAGCTTTTATCATTAACATTGGTCTACGTTCAATCTTTGATCTTCCTACAGTTACTCTTCTTGCTTTGCCTTTTGAATTAAGAATCAATACTTCAGAACCTGTTTCTACTTCTGAGAGATAACTTGTTGTTCCATCTGGAGATAATGTATAACAATGAACTGCACCTGCGTTTACTCTAAATGGTCTTGGTGATGTAAATGATGATCCTACTGATTCATTGTGAACTAAAAACAAAAAATTTGATCTACTACCAATCAACATTCCTTCTCCTTTGTGAAGTATAGATGCAGTATCTACACAAACTCGTTCACCATCCCCCACTTCTTTAATTTCTGTAATCTTTGCTGGCTTCATATCGAAACTCTTTGTTCCCAAGTATACCATGACTTCACGAACTTCATTAATTGAAGTTGCAGTAAAGATTACTCCATCTACACCCACTTCTAAAATTGAAAACATCTTCCTTACTTCTTCAGGAGTTTTAGCAATGGCAAAGATTTTGGTGTGAATTTTATGTAATTTTGCAATAATATTCTCTAATGGAATTATTTTCCAATCTTTTACTTCTATTATTACAAAGTCTAACCCTTTTTTGGCTATGGTAAAAACATTTTCAATATCAGTATTTGATAAAATTTGGAATTTTCTTCCAATTTTTTTCCCCTTTGGTTTCACCCCGTCTTTTTCTAACACCACGTAGTTTGCTGCACTAGAAGTAAACACAGTTTGTAATTTTGTTTTTTTATTGCCTAGTTTTTTTGGGTCAAGATATACCATGTTGATTCCCTCTTCTTGTAATTGAGGTAGGAATTTAGCTAATTGTGCTTGTGATACTTTGGGTGAAATTATTAATTCTCTTGATTTACTCAATTCTTTTCATTGCTTCCTTTGCTGTTCCTTTTCTGAAAATTATTTCGGCTAATGCTTCTACCATTTTTTCAGGTGTTTTATGTGCAAAGATGTTTCTACCGTATGTAACTCCTTTAGCTCCTGCAGTCATTGCATCTTCAGTCATTTGAAGAATATCTAAATCTGTTTTAGCTTTTGGTCCTCCAGCAATTACAATTGGAACTGGTGTACTCTTTACAATTTTTGCAAATGAATCAATATCTCCGGTGTAAAATGTTTTTACGATATCTGCACCACATTCTGCTCCAATTCTTGCAACATGTCCAACAATTTCTGGGTCATGTGGATTTTTGATATTTTCACCTCTAGGATACATCATTGCTAAAAGTGGCATTCCCCATCTGTGACATTGATCTGCAGTCATTCCTAACTGTTCTAACATCTCTGGTTCTTCTTTACCTCCAATGTTGATGTGTAATGAAACTCCATCAGCTCCCATGGCTGCTGCCTCTTTTACAGTTCCAGTTAACATTTTACGATTTGGTGCTAATGATAATGATGTACTACTTGAAAAATGAACTAAAATTCCTATTTTGGTTGGTTTTGGTAATGCTTTGAGAATTCCTTTATTGATAATTACACTTGTGAGTCCATGTCCTTCACATTTGTAAATTGTTGATATTGGATCTTCGAGACCTTCAATAGGTCCGTTTGAAATACCATGATCCATTGGGATGCATAACATTCTTCCTTTTCTGAGAATTCGATTAAGTCTAATTTGATTTCCTGATACCATGATTTGATCTGATTTTTGTGCCCTACTTAAAAATAACGTGAATCATTGAACTTGCATTTCTCAAAAATTGCGCACGAATCACTCATTTTCTTTATTTCTTTTTCTGCGTAATGTTTCTATCAAGGATTAAATAGAAATTCCAAAGAATGAATGTCACTTGAGCCAGACTACTGAACAGATACAAAAAAGCGATATCAAAGACATTTTAGAAAATTCTCTTGCTGGAAAAAGACCTGGCTCTGAGGATGTTTTGAGATTATTAGAGTCTGATGATATTCATTTGATGGGTCTTGCTGCTGGACATCTAACAAGAAAACGATTTGGTAAAAAAGCCTCTTTTGTAAATAATATTATTTTGAATTACACCAACGTTTGTATCACTGATTGCAAGTTTTGTGCATTTTATAGATCTCCTGGTGCTGATGATGCTTACACATTAACTTTAGATGAGATTGAAACTAGAGTCAAAACCTCTGTTGATATGTTTAAGATTCGTCAAGTTTTGATTCAGGGTGGCCATAACCCTAATCTGAAAATTGAATATTATGAAGATGCGTTTAGAATGATTAGAGAGAAATTCCCAACAGTTGGAGTTCATGGATTATCTACATCTGAGATTGACATGATTGCTAGAGTTGAAAAATCTTCAACAAAAGAAATCTTATCTAGATTAAAGGACGCTGGATTACAATCAATCCCTGGTGCTGGTGCTGAAATCTTAACTGATTCAGTTAAAGAAATTATCAGTCCTAAAAAAATCTCTAGTGCTGATTGGATTAGAATTATGGATGAGGCACATTCTCTTGATATCCCAGGTTCTGCAACAATGATGTATGGTAGTGTAGAAAACAATAATGATATTGTCGAACACTTTTCTAAAATTGTAAAATTACAAGAAAAGACTAATGGGTTTATGGCATTTATTCCATGGAACTTTGAACCTAATAATACCTTGATGCAAAAAGAAGGTATTGTAGATTATGGAACTGGTGGAACTCAATTATTAAAAATGATTGCAATATCTAGACTAGTTCTTGATGGACTGATACCTCACATTCAATCTTCATGGCTAACTAATGGTGTTGGCATGGCTCAATTAGCCTTACAATATGGTGCTGATGATTTTGGCGGTACACTCATTGGAGAAGAAGTTGTTTCATGTACTGGTGCACGTTCAACAGAACTAACTGACAAAATAATTATTGATGCAATTCATCAAATTGGCTATCAAGTAGAAGAGCGAGATAATTTCTATAACCCTATTTCAATACTATAGGCCATAACTAGACCATTTAGAATCTACTAGTTCTTTTGTCTTATCATCAACTTTGACTACTTGTTGAATTTCTCTTAGATATCCCTCTTCTCTAGTTTTTTGAGTTGCATCAATTCCCATTTTTGAACCCAAATTTACTAGAGGTGATGCTGGATCTAGTGTATCAGTTGGAGTGTTGTTGATTATTGTTGTATCTCGTGCAGCATCTGCCCTTGTTGTTATTGCCCAAATTACGTCATTGATGTCATGAACATTGATGTCTTCATCTACGACAACAAACATCTTTGTTAGTGAGAGTTGCCCCATTCCCCAAAGACCCATCATGACTTTTTTTGCTTGACCTGGATATCTTTTCTTTATTGAAATAATTGCAAATCCTTGGAACCAACCTGCAGGTGGCATGCTAAAGTCTACTACTTCTGGATGGAACATTTGAATCAGCGGTAAAAATGAACGCTCTATTACTTTTCCAATATATGCATCCTCAAGAATTGGTTTTCCAACAACTGTAGTAACATAAATTGGATCCTTTCTTCGCATAATTCCTGTCAGTGTGAATGTTGGGTATGGTTCAACTGGTGTATAGTACCCTGTATGATCACCAAATGGTCCTTCGTCTCTAATGTCTGCAGGATCTACATACCCTTCTAAAACAATTTCAGCATTTGCTGGAACTTCTAAATCAATTGTTTTACATTTCACCATCTTGATTCCTTCTTTTCTTGTAATTCCTGAAAATAGGTACTTGTCTAACCCTTCTGGAACTGGTGCAATTGATGAGAATATAGTTGATGGCTCTCCTCCAATAATAATTGCAGTTGGAATTTTTTCTCCTTTCTCTTTGGATAATTCCCCGTGATGTGCACCTCTCTTGTGTTTTTGCCAATGCATCAATGCGTGAGTTTTGTCAACTATTTGTATTCTGTATACTCCGAGATTTCTAACTCCTGTTTCTGGATGTTTTGTTGCAACTAATCCTAATGTGATAAATCTGCCAGCATCATTAGGCCATGATTTTAGAATTGGTAAATCCTCAAATGATGCATCACTTGATGTAATCTCAGTTACCGGTCCACTTGTTACTGCTTTAGGAAATGAGGCAGTCATTTTATTAAGTTCTGGAAGTTTTTTAATTTTATTTAATAATCCTGATGGCATATCCATCTTTGTCATGTCTGTTATACGTTGACCAATTTCAGTAAAGTCTGTCATTTCTAATCCTATTTCTAATCTTTTCATAGAACCAAATGCATTTCCTAAAACTGGCATGTCAAATCCCTTTACATTTTCAAAAAGAATTGCAGGACCGTCTAAATACATCCCTCTTCGCAGTATTTCTGCAATTTCTAATTCAGAATCAACTTCTGTCTTTATTCTCTTTAGTTCACCATTTTTTTCTAATTCTGAGATAAATTCGTGAATGTCTTCTATTGGCACAATTATTCTAAAAATAGTTCAAGTATAAGCTTAACTGGATTTCTCTTGAAACAAATTTTTTAAAAATTAATTTTTATTTGATTTCTTTTTGAAATATCTATCTATAATTTTAAATCAATATTTTCAAAGTACATAATAAGTGCGATTGTATGAAAATTATATGAAGTATGCAGTTTGTTTGATTTTTTTGATATTGTTTGTTCCTTTAGCATTTTTTGATATCAGTGCAAATGGTGAAAATGAGACTGTAACTTGTGCTGAAGACTATAAGGTAGTTCTCAAACCATGGCTTCCTAGAAATCATCAACCAAACTAAAGAAATCAAACACATTCTGTGACAATTATAAGCCAACACACGATACAACAACT
>WASW01040202.1_pt1 | contig 24383 bp, 19 predicted proteins | sample 5698521 | NCBI WGS metagenome assembly WASW01 (sample SAMN11175560, study PRJNA528189) | sponge metagenome | isolation source: marine sponge | host: Leucetta | place: Antarctica: Western Antarctic Peninsula, King George Island | collected 2013-01
AACTTCTCCGCACGTCATCGTGAGCCGCAAAGCGGCGTGGCGATCCAGATTTAGAAATTGTCCAGTATTCAAAATACCCTTCTAGCATCGTCTACTGCAGCTCGTCCTGTTTTTAAAAGATTCGTATTGCTGAATCTGGATTGCTTCACTACGTTCGCAATGACGACTTATTAAGTTTGTCTTCTTAAATAGGGATAGGTGGCTGGATTGAACGGATGATTAGAAAACCAACCCTCCCCCGGCCATCAAGCCCTTAGACTATCGGGCTTGAGTCTCTATGGAAAACAGTGGTTTTCTCTGTGTTGTTTTCTCCTGCTAAGCCAATGATATTGCTATTTGTATTAATAGCGTGTGTATCTGCGAATGCCTTAAAATTATTTACTGTAATTTGCGTGATTTTCATAATCAGTCCTTTTGGATGGGGAATAGCTGTTGCATCATGCCTTTTTTGTGGGCTTTCAGTGATTCGATTTTTTGGGCTTGTGCGGTGATCAGATCGTCGATGGAAGACAGACAATTAGCGATTTTTTGTTGTTCGTCTGGGTGGGGAATTTGTACAGGAAATTCAGAAAATGAGTTCATCCTAAGCGAAGGCATCGTTGATCCAACAGAATATTTAAGTAAAAAGCTCCTATGATGATGCATCCAATAGAAAACATATTTGCCAATATTTTTTTTAAATTTCATCGTTGCATAGGCACGCTGATGAAGATCAAATTTTCCCACAAAATATCTGGGTGGAAAGTCTTTTCCTTCACCTGCTACTATTATGGCCTCACAATCAAATAAAAATTTTGAACTTGCTCTCTGATCATTTGATCTATCAAAAAATGCATAATCTCCCTCTTCCGTGGAATCCTCTCTATTAGAACTCCCAGTTATGGTTTTAGAAATTTCCCCCAATTTCTTTTCCTCCCAATCGGGGAAGGGGTTGCCGTTATCATCTTTGAAGCGGATTTCCAGGCTGAACAGTTTTTGCATCATGCCTTTTTTATGGGCTTTCAGTGATTCGATTTTTTGGGCTTGTACGGTGATCAGTTCATCAATGGAAGACAGGCAATCAGCGATTTTTTGTTGTTCAGGTGGAGATGGTAATGAAACTCTACTCTTGCGTAATTCATCCATGTTAATTTTGCAAGGAACTGCATTTAACAACGACTTGCTTCGAATTTCGGTTTGGTATCGCTCTGACTGCAAAAAACTATATAAATAGTATGAGTCAAACTGATCAGACTTCTTTACAACCGCAAGCGTAACGTAAATGCTGAACTCATACTCCCAGTCCACTATGGCAGAGAAGCCGATATTTCCTATTCGCGTTATTAATACATCTCCTTTTTCGGGTTTATTTTTACTCGTGGCGGTTAGGTAATCTTCTCTAGAAATAAATTTATTCGGTTTTCCGCTGACTATATTTTCAACACTAAAAAAGGGAATACCATCTTCAGTGTATTTCGGTGTTTGATGCGTACCATCAAATATTGACGTTGAGATTAGATTTAGTGGTTTTTCCTCCCACTCCTCCGCATCCCGAAACTCAGGAAAACGCAACTTAGGCACCAGTGTTTTTTCTGTTGCTTTACTCATACGCCGCTAACCCTGAAATATCGCGTCCTTGGGCTAGTTTATTGAGTAGCGGTACGAGGTCATCCATCAATGCCAGTTCTGCTTGGGTGCGGGCTTTCCATCTCAGTCCTAGCGGTGCGAACAGGTCACCGAGTTGTTCGCCATCGAAAATCATGCGTTCCATAACCACACTGACAAAGATTTGCAGGGCTTGACTCGTAAGCCCGTGGTTTTCGGCTATGGTGGCGAGTTCTTTGTCCGACTTTTCAGTTTTAAATTTATCATAGCCTTGGCGAATGGCTTTTTCGTTCAGGCTTACGCCGACTTGCAGGCTGTTAATATAGTCCACAATATCGTCCCGCTGGTCCATAAGGTTGGCACTGGCACTGATCAGGTCGATCAGTTGTTGGTGCGTCATTTTTTGTTTGCCGGGTTTGTCGTTGGTGGTGCTGGCAATCAAATCCATGATGTAGTCGTAGTCAATCACTGCCGAGGCGAACAACACCAATTCAAAATCTAGCTGTTGCAACGGATTATCTACTTCATCGCGACCTTTGGCTTGCTGGGTTTTGAGGCGTTGCGCTGTTTCCAGATACATGCCACGGAAGCCGAGCAGTTGATCTTCTGGTAGCAGTGTCTTCACTCTGTCTACTTGTTCGTCGCTTAGGTCTGTATATTGATCGAGCTGGGTTTTTAGACGTTGTACTTCTTTAAAATGGTTGATGAACTCACCGCGTGCGGCATCTCCTTTGAGGTTATTGACTTCTTCGGGAGTACAGGCGAGGCTTTGCGAGTCCATAAATTTTTCCAGTTTGCTGACGGCACCGTCTAATTGTTTAATCACTTCGGGCGCAGGGTCAACGAGCCAGATTTCTTTGGCCTTCTTTTTATTTTCACCTGAGAACAGTGTGATCGCTTCGTTTACAGCGGCTTCCTGATAACGAAAATCTAGAATCATACCGTGGGGCTTGGTATCGTTGAGCACGCGGTTGGTGCGCGACAAGGCTTGAATCAAACCGTGGTGTTTTAGATTTTTATCCACATACAGGGTGTTGAGGTATTTCGAGTCAAAGCCGGTCAATAGCATATCCACCACAATCACGATATCGATTTTGTTTTTATGCGGGTAATCTTTGTTGGTATATTTTTGGTCTTTTATGCGTTGCTGTACATCCTGATAGTACAGGTCAAATTCGTTAATATTATGGTTTGTGTCGTATTGAGTATTGAAGTCAGCAATTATGGTTTTGAGTGCTTTCTTTTTTTCTTCTGGTGCTTGTTGGTTGTCGGACTTTTCTTGTGGCAGGTCTTCTTGAATTTGTTGTACGTCTTTGTTGCCTTCGGCGGGTGGCGAGAACACGCAGGCAATATTTAATGGCTGATAATTTTCGGTCTGTTTTTCTGCCTGTACTTGTTTGAACAGATCGTAATATTCAATGGCGTTGTTAATGGATGCCGTTGCGAACACAGCATTAAAACGACGTTGATGAGTGGCGGAATCGTGTTTATTAATAATTTCGTTAACCACGGCCTTGGCTTCAGGTGCTTTGGGTTTAGCTTTTCTTTTTTCGCCATCCTTTGGCTTTTCACCAAAATAATGAATATGAAAGCGCAGTACATTGCGATCTTCAATAGCGTGGGTAATGGTGTAGGCGTGCAGTTCTTTTTGAAAAATATCTTTGGTGGTTTTGTAAGATGCTTGTGTGCCATCGATTTTTTTGTAAGTGGCGTTGTCGGAGAAAATAGGCGTGCCGGTAAAGCCGAAGAGCTGAGCATTGGGGAAGAAGTTTTTAATGGCTTGGTGGTTGTCACCAAATTGGGAGCGGTGGCATTCATCAAAAATAAACACAATGCGCTGTTTGCACAGTGGCTCTAGTCGTTCTTTGTAGGTTTGCTTGCCCTTTTGTTTATTGTCCTGATTGCGCTTACTGGTTTCATCGAGAGCGAGTCCGAGCTTTTGAATGGTGGTGACAATGACTTTATCGGCGTAATCTTCCGAGAGCATTCGCCTTACTAACGTTTCGGTATTGGTATTTTCTTCTACACAGCCTTCTTGGAATTTGTTGAATTCTTCGCGGGTTTGGCGGTCGAGGTCTTTGCGGTCAACCACGAACAAACATTTATCAACGTCAGGGTTGTCTTTAAGCAATGTGGAGGCCTTAAACGAAGTAAGGGTTTTTCCACTGCCCGTGGTGTGCCAAATATAGCCATTGCCGCGGTTTTGTTGGATGCAATCGACAATGGCCTTAACTGCATAGATTTGGTAGGGACGCATGATCATGAGCTTTTTCTCGCTAGTCACTAAGACCATGTAGCGGCTGATCATTTGGCCTAGTGTGCATTTGGCGAGAAAGTGGTCGGCAAAGTCATCCAGATGGGTGATTTTTGTGTTGTCTTCTCTGGCGAGTTGATAAACGGGTAAAAAACGTTCGTCGGCATTAAAGCTGAAGTGTTGGTTGTCGTTATTAGAGAAATAATAGGTATTGGCACGATTGCTGACAATAAACAGTTGCATAAAGCATAGCAACGTATTGGTGTAACCATTGCCGGGTTCGTTTTTGTAATCGACAATTTGCTCCATAGCGCGGCGCGGGGAAACTTCCAGCGTTTTGAGTTCAATTTGTACCATAGGCACGCCGTTGATAAGCAAAATCACATCGTAACGGTGATGGCTGTTGTTGGTATTGATGCGTAGCTGGTTGATGACTTCAAATTCGTTTTTACACCAATCTTTAATATTGACCAGTGTGTATTGCAGTGGTGTGCCATCTTCGCGCTGGAAGGTGTTGCGTTCGCGTAGGGTTTTGGCGGCGGTGAATACATCGGCATTGACGATTTCATCGCGCAGGCGGGCAAATTCTGAATCAGTGAGATGGACACGGTTAAGCAGGTCAAACTTCTCGCGGAAGTTTTGCTCAAGCGCTACGCGGTCGCGGATATCTTCGCGATAGGTGTATTTGATATCGGTCAGCTTGGCGATCAGCTTGTCTTCTATTTGTTGCTCTTTTGTCATGTATCCTCCTCGATAATGCTTGTACGCCTTCAAATGGAACAAAGTTAGAATTTTTATAGAGTGGTTTTCTTGATAGTCAAAAGGTTTTAAAAATAATAGCCATTTGTCCTATACGTTGAGCAACCTCTATCTATCCCCGCAATCTTAGCGTATAAAATCTTGGGTTGATTTAATAACATTTGCAATAGACATAGATTAAAAAGTTCCTGATTGGAAAAAAAATGAATGGGTGTTGGATTTGGAATTTAATTGTCAATAATGTGAAAATTATGACAATTTAGCACATAATTTTCTCTATCCGAATTCAAAATATAGTGTGTTCGATTAGAGTGAGTGAGATTAAATTTTTAAAGGGCTTGCTCTGCCAAATAGGAGCCAGTCGGGGTTGATTATACAGGTGTCGGCTATGAGAAGGACTTTTTTTGCGGGTGGAATATGCCCTTCGAGTGCATCAGGGTGACACCGGAAACATAGTAGGACTAACACCTCTGGATTGCCCGCTTCGCGCGCAATGATGCCCTTGGGTACACGAGCCGAGCGAGTGCTTTCGATATCTCGGTTGCAATTCAATGGCGGCCCTTGGGTGTACTGGAGAGAATCCAGTCGGGGTTGATTATACAGGTGTCGGCTATGAGAAGAACTTTTTTTGCGGGTGGGATATGCCCTCTGCGGGGCATGCCCTTCGAGTGCATCAGGGTGACATCGAAGGGTGACATCGAAAACATAGTAGGACATAACACCTCTGGATTGCTGCGCTTCGCTCGCAATGACGGCCCTTGGGTACACTGGGAGCCAGTCGGGGTTGATTATACAGGTGTCGGCTATGAGAAGGACTTTTTTTGCGGGTGGGATATGCCATCTGCTGGGCATGCCCTTCGAGTGCCTCAGGGTGACATCGGAAAACGGGTGACACCGAAAACATTAGGACATAACACCTCTGGATTGCTGTGCTTCGCGCGCAATGACGGCCCTTGGGTACACTGAACTTAGCGAGTGCTTAATGACGGCCCGTTGGGTACACTGAACCCAGCGAGTGCTTTCGGTATCTTGGTTGCAATTTGATGACGACCGGTTGGGTATTATAGTCGCCAGCGTTACGCTGTTTTATTGCCCTTTTCCACCTGTGGCGGTTCGCCGCTACATTCCGACTTTTTCGCGGACTTCGTCCATTAGTTTAGCGTCTATGGTGGTGGCGCCTTTTTCTATGGCGAAATTGATGACTGTCTTTTTAGCCATGCCTCGCACAAAGAAAGGGACTTTTTTGATGCGTTGCTCGGCTTCTTCTGTCCATATGAGATCGTCTTCCGGGTTTTTGCTTTTCAGTTCTTCTTTAGCTTGAGCTAAGGATGAGCTGACGGCGGCCATCGGTGCTTTGCTGACATCGGTTGCACCACCCATTTCTACACCCAGTTTGCTGACGAATTCGGTTTCAAAATTATTGGTTAGCATGGCGATCGTATGTCCACATTTTTTACATTTGAACTTCATCGTCAGGTTTTGCTTTTCTTCAGGCATGATGCCATCTACTTGCACTTCCATTTTGACATCACAAGGGATACAAAGGAATTTCATTACGCCTCCTGTTGGGACTATTTTTTGATAAATTTTTCAATATTGTCAACCGTCTCAGCGATAGCTTTGCCGGTAACGGAATCTTTAAACTCGGTATAGAAAAGTTGCCCCGACTTGCTTTGCGACACGCGTGTATCGAAAGGGATTTTGCCGATATAGGGAATTTCTTTTCTTTCCGATAACTTTTTTACATCTTCTCCTTCAAACAGTTTGCCTTCTTTTTCGCAATGCGGGCAAACGTAGGTGGCCATGTTTTCGACAAGTCCGATAATAGGCACACCCATTTTGTTGTTCTTGGCGATCGATTTCGTAACGATATGTTGCGACAACATAGAGGGGATGGTGATTTCCACCGCTCCTGCCAATTCTGGAATGAGTGAGCGGATGTTGTCTATCCGGTCACTTCCTGGCGGCATGTCTATGAGCAGATAGTCAAGCTCGCCCCAGTTGGTGTCTGCAAGTAATTCGCGGATGGCGGTTGATTCCATCGTGCTGACCCATACGGCTGTGGCATTGGCTTCTTCGGTCCACATCACGGGTGTGTCGGCAGATTTCAAAAGCATATCCATAGACATGATTTTGATGCCTTGATGCCCGAAGCCTGGCTCTATACCTTCATCTTTCGTTTCGAGCTTGTTATTGCCAACGCCGAGTAAATGACAAATGCTAGGTCCGTTCAAGTCTGCATCGAGGATTCCTACTTTAAATCCTCTGTCCGCAAGGCAGGAAGCAATGTTAGCGGTGATGGAGCTTTTGCCCACGCCACCTTTTCCGCTCATTAGAGCGACTTTATGTTTTATTTTATCGAGACGGGATCGCAGTTTCGCTCCCAGTTGGGTTACTTGTCCGATAATGTCTGATCCGCCATCGCCTACTAGATCGTCATATGTTTTCATGGAAAAAACTCCTGAATTTAAGCTGGAACGTATCCCTGTTTTTTTAGCGAAATTTAACTTTTAATAATAAATGAAAACCCCTTTATTTAAAAGACTTTCTTTGATTTTTATGATTTTAGACTATCGTGTAAAAATATATTTTTGTCGGTTATTGAAATTTAGGTTGACCTTATCTATTCGACTCATTTAAATTACAAGATTGATCAATGGCAATTCACCGCTGTGCAATGCGTCTCAATTAAATGGTATTGGAATGGATTTAACAGAAGAAGATAAGGCATACATTAAAGAGGAGGAAACCCTTCTTGAGACCGCTCTGGAATCGCTTTGCCAGCAGTTGCCACAGGTGCAGGCGGCGACAATAAATGCCAACCAAGCGGCTAGAGAATTGACCAAGCAAGTGGTCAATGAGTGGAATGATGAAGAAAGGCAACCTCTTATCTCTGATGAAGCGGTTGCGCACTCCATTCTGGATATTCGCAAAAATAGCGATAAGGCATTGCTGGAATTGATTGAGGAGCCTTATTTTGGCAGGGTCACCACTTTAGAAGATGATGGTCGTGAAGTGTCTTTCCTGATCGGAAAAAAGAGCAATATCGATGCAGGAATTGTGGATTGGCGTAATGGTCCCATCGCCGCCTTGTATTTCAATTATAAGCAGGATGAAGAATTCTATGAAGTGATCAACGACAGGGAGCGTAGCGGCAAGATAAAGTTACGGCGATCCTTTAAAGTGGAAAACGGTCATTTGGTGCAGATAGATTCCCCCGAAGGTATTTTCCGCCGTAACGAAACGGGCTGGGAAAAACTGGACGTCGACTCAGAAATTGCCGCGCATCGTTCGCGTGGAATACATGCCAAAGAAAAAAGTTTGCCGAGCATTCTTTCTTTAATCACCAAAGACCAATTTGAGATGATCACGACCGACCCGGAACGTCCGGTTATTATCCAAGGGTCTGCGGGTTCAGGTAAGACAACGGTTGCTCTGCATCGGCTGGCGTGGTTGCTTCACGAAAACAATTCGCAGGTTAAAGCAGAAAACACCCGCGTGATTGTTATGAATAAATCGCTGGCTGTTTATGTTTCTGCCACCTTGCCTTCGATGGGCATTGATGACGTGCAAACCACCACATTCAATAGCTGGGCTTTATCTATTATTCGCAAGTCCATGCGCACCCAACCTTTTTTCAAGTTTCTCAATATTCCTTCCTTTGTCGAAGAGATAAAATTTTCTGAAGAGATACTGAAAGCACTTGTCGGCTTGGTGGAAAAACAAGGGCAGACGCTCGATGAAGAAATCAAAAAACAATTCTCAAGCCGGACCGCTCATCTGGAGAGTTGGGCGAAGAGTAAAGGCAAGTCCCTTTTACCTCGGTTGCGGGATTTTAGTCACGAGATAAAGAACTCCAATCTTCCAGAAGCTGAAAAACAGCAGAAATTGGGATTCGTTAAGAAGCAGATATCTAATCAGGAAGATTATTTACAGGACCTTTACAACCTGCTTTCTGACACGGAACATTTGAAGAAATATTTGAAACCCGATGCCAAGCTGGCCTCCAACCTTGAATATCTCAGGCGCTTGACCGACAAGAACAGGCTTAAAAAGAGTCTCGACTATTTTGACATGTCATTGGTTCTAAGATTGATCCAGCTTAAAAATGGGGGTCTGCCAGATGGTGACGGTGGAACCGTTTCTCTGGATCATATCGTTATTGATGAAGCGCAAGATTTTGGCCCTGTAGAGTTCGCTATTATGATGGATGCAGTGAGCGATAAACACCAGATAACGATTGTCGGCGATGTGGCGCAGAAAATTCTTTCCGCAAGAAAATTTATCGGCTGGAACAAAGTGGTCGAATATCTAGGGTTGGATGAGGATGCCATAATTCAGTTAGAAGTTTCTTTCCGTTGCACTGTTCCCATTATGACCTTGGCGCATAAGGTGGCGGGCGATCCTAAAACGGTTGAGGGCAGGGCAGGGTCGGCCCCTGAGTGGAAGAAGGTTGAAAACTATGTTGACCTTGTGGAAGTGCTTGCCGATTGGTCCCGTGGATTACTGCGCGCCGACCCCTATAAGCTGGTCGCGCTGATATGCCGGTATCCAAAACAGGCTATGGAGTTGAAAGAAGAGATGGAAAACTATTTACCGGGAGAAGTGCGACTCGGTCATAGAGACCAATTTTCCTTTGAACCGGGCATACTCGTTAGCAATATCCATCAGGTGAAAGGGTTGGAGTTTGATTCAGTTGCGTTGGTGGAGCCGGATGAAGAAAACTATCCGGCAAAAAGAGAAGAAAGCCGCAATATGATTTATGTCGGCATCACCCGAACCCAGGAAGACTTGTTGCTGGCAACGATCCGGCCCTACTCTTCAGTTTTATTTTAATTTAGTATTGCGAAAACCGGCAAGAGGACTATATTTATTAGTGAAGGTATTTGAGACCCACCTTAACAAAGGAGGTCAATATAGGAACAGAAAATCCGCCTGACCAGTTCAGGACAACAAATGAAATAATCCGTATATAAATAGGGATAGCCCTCCAACGGGAGATGGCATAAAAAAGAGAAAAAACGCGTTGAGCAGTTGCAACGCGTTTTTTTTATGAGATATAGAGAAGGGATTTTTAATTTATATATTGCATGAGCGATCATAATTCCCCCTCCCTTCACAGGGAGGGGCCAGGGGAGGGTTGGAGCATTCTTTCTTCTCCCCGATGAGGGTGAGGGTTGCGGTGCGGGGGATTAAATAATACCCTCCAATTAACATAATCGTGTTTTATGCAGGAATGAAAAAAAAATATCTTCTTATAATTGAATTTGAAGGCACGGCGTACCACGGCTGGCAGATACAGAAAAACGGAATCACTGTCCAGGAGCTTGTGGAAAAAGCTCTGTCCAAAATCACGAAAACCGAAACAACGGTTTTAAGCTCCGGTCGCACCGATGCTGGGGTTCATGCCGAAGGTATGCCGGCGCATTTTGTGACTGAATCCAAAATGAAGCCGTTTGAGTTCTTGTTTGCTTTAAATAGCCATCTTCCACTCGATATCACTGTTAGAGAAGTGCGCAAAGTCCCCATGGCATTCAATGCACGTGGGTCTGCGAAACGAAAACTTTATCGTTACACTATTTTGAATCGCGATCATCCCTCGGCACTCAATTATCGCCGCTCCTGGTTCATCCCTCACATTCTGGATGTTGCGGCGATGCGTAGAGCCACAAAATATTTTGTAGGCAGGCACGACTTCACTTCTTTCCGTGCGGGGAATTGCAACGCCAAAACACCTATACGAATTCTAGATCGTGTCGAAATTTTCAAACAAGACGGTTTTCTAAAACTGGAATTTGAAGGCAAGGGATTTCTAAAGCATATGGTACGCAACCTGGTGGGAACTCTGGTGCATGTGGGACGAAAACGAATCCCCGCAAGACAGGTTAAAGCCATCCTAGAAGCCCGTAACCGGCGAGTCGCCGGTCCCACCGCCCCTCCTCAAGGACTTTGCTTGATTGAGGTGCGTTATTGAGTGGAGGTTGTCGCGGTGGAAAGTTTTTTGCCGTTTGGATTGAAGATATTAAAATGACCGATGCCACGTTTAGCCATGGCGTATTTCAGCGCGGTCTGCATCACTCCGATTCCGTAGGTCACACTGCGGTTGAAGCTGATGGAGGAAGCATCATCGAAATATAGAGCAGGGCAGGACACCTCCCCTACATCGAACCCAAAATACAGGGTTTGGCAAAGCATTTGGTTGTCGAACACAAAATCATCGGAATTTTCCAGCATTGGAATCGTCTCCAACACTTTGCGGCTGAATGCGCGATAGCCCGTGTGATATTCGGATAACTTTTGCTGGATTATTGCGTTCTCAGCAAGTGAGAGAAAACGGTTGGATGCGTATTTGTAAAATGGCATTCCTCCCATCATGGCTTTGTTGCCGAGGATGCGAGACCCTATCACCGCATCAAAAATTCCTTCAGCGATCATTGAAGCCATCGGAGTGATGAGTTTGGGTGTATACTGATAATCTGGGTGCAACATGATAACAATATCAGCGCCATGGTTAAGAGCCTCTTGATAACAGGTTTTCTGGTTGCCTCCATAACCCTTGTTTTCGGTGTGGACAAAGGTTTTGATTCCTAGTTGTTCTGCCACTTTGACGGTTCTGTCTTTGCTGGCATCGTCTGTTAAGATGACTTCATCCACGATATTTTTTGGAATTTCATCGTAGGTTTTTTGCAGGGTTTTTTCGGCGTTGTAGGCAGGCATTACAACGCAAACTTTTTTGCCGTTAATCATGGCTTGGGCGGTGTCCCATCGTTGTTTATGTTTGGCGACTATCATAATGTAAAAATAAATTTTTACAACTTACTTTAATTTCCTAAGGTTTCCGGGTGGTAATATTAACGCGGGTTTGCGATACTTGATGAAAATTATGATTCAAGAGGAGTTTGATTTCAGATTATGAAAACTGAATTCAATATTGCTGTTTTTCCGGGAGACGGGATTGGTCCCGAAGTGGTCGCTGAGTCCATCAAGATTCTTAAAATCATCGAGTCAAAGCTCGGTTTGAAGATAACGCTGAACGAAGCCCCTGTAGGTGGCGCTGGTTATGAAGCTACGGGCCATCCCTTGCCGGATGCCTCGCTGGATATCGCCAAAAAAGCGGATGGAACACTGCTTGGTGCTGTGGGTGGACCAAAATGGGAGACTATAGACTTTTCTCTGCGCCCGGAACGGGCTTTGCTGGGACTGCGCTCAAGTCTCGGACTCTACGCCAATTTGCGCCCGGCGCGTATCTTTCCCGCTTTGGTGGACGCATCTACCTTGAAGCGGGAAGTGGTAGAGGGGTTGGACCTTCTCGTTGTACGCGAATTGACAGGAGGAATTTATTTTGGAGAGCCTCGAGGAGTAGGCATCAATGATAAAGGCGAGCGTTATGGATTTAATACTCTTGTTTACTCCGAATCCGAGATAGAGAGGATCTCCAAAATTGCTTTCGATGTGGCGCGAAAAAGAAATGGCAAGGTTTGCTCTGTTGACAAGGCCAATGTGTTGGAAGCGACCGGATTCTGGCGCGAGGTGGTGACAGGCCTTCATTCCCAGTATTCTGATATTGAGCTATCGCATATGTATGTCGATAATTGTGCGATGCAGTTGGTCCGCAACCCAAAACAATTTGACGTTATCCTCACCACAAATATGTTTGGCGACATATTGAGTGACGAAGCCTCGATGTTGACGGGTTCCATTGGCATGTTGCCCTCAGCCAGCCTGGGTGAAAAATATGCCATGTATGAACCTATTCATGGCAGTGCTCCAGATATTGCGGGTAAGGAACTGGCGAATCCACTGGCAACGATTTTGTCTGTTGGCATGTTGTTCAAGTATTCTCTGGAAAAAGAAGAGCCGAATATTTGGATCGAAGAGGCGGTGGAAAAGGTGCTGGGGCAGGGCGTGCGTACCGCAGATATTATGTCTGACGGCATGAAGCAAGTGGGGACAAAAGAGATGGGCGATTTAGTAGCCGCTGAGCTGGAGAAGATGAATTGATCGAGAAAAAAGAAAAATATAATGTCGCGGTGGCTGGAGCAACGGGTGCTGTGGGTCAAAAAATGCTGGAGATACTCCAAGAAAGAAACTTTCCTGTAGACCGTCTCAAGCTTTTGGCATCGGCTCGTTCTGCTGGCACGTCATTAGAATTTAAAGGTGAGCAAGTCACGGTTGAAGAATTACGGCATGATTCGTTTGAAGGGGTGGATATGGCTCTGTTTTCAGCCGGAGCCAGTGTGAGTCGGGAATTTGCTCCCTCTGCTATAAAGTCAAACTGTGTGGTGATTGATAATAGCAGTGCCTATCGCATGGAATCCGATATTCCTTTAGTCGTTCCAGAGGTGAATCCAGATGCGATTGGAGAAGACCCAGGGATCATTGCTAATCCCAACTGTTCCACCATTCAAATGGTGGTGGCTTTGAAACCGATACACGACAAATTCAAGATCAAACGAGTGGTGGTTTCCACCTACCAGTCGGTTTCAGGCTCCGGTCAAAAAGCCATCGATGAATTGAAAAGTCAGACGCAAGAATTGTTGCTGGGCAATGAACCAAAGCCTAATGTATATCCTCATCAAATTGCATTTAACTGCCTTCCACATATAGATATTTTTTTAGATAATGGCTATACGAAAGAAGAGATGAAGATGGTCAACGAGACGCGCAAGATTTTCAATGACGACTCGATTCAGGTATCTCCAACAACGGTGCGGGTGCCGGTTTTTTATTCTCATTCTGAGGCATTGAATGTCGAAACAGAGGGGCCGGTTACTGCTTCAGCAGTTAGAGAGCTTTTGTCTGCTCAAGCCGGGGTTTGTGTTGTCGATGACCCCGAGAATAATCTTTATCCACTCGCAATAGCTGGGGAAAACAAAGATGAGGTGTTTGTGGGACGCATTCGTGATGATATTTCCCGTGAGCGGGCGGTCAACTTTTGGGTGGTATCGGATAACTTGAGAAAAGGCGCAGCCTTGAATGCTGTTCAAATTGCAGAATTGCTAATTGTCCACCCCTGAACCGTCCCCTGAATTTCCCTTGGATTTGGCTTCATTACTTGACAATGACTCCCCATAAGCATATAAAAACATAGTAGATTAGGGTATTCATGTGCTAAGTTTTTAGTGAAAACTTTCAGTAAAATAAACTTAACAGGACATTCGTTATGGCAGAAGAATCTGGAACTGAAAATCCCCGTGGCTCAAAAAGTGAAACGAGTTCGGAAATTCCTGCTGGTTTTGATCCCAAAGAATTTAAAGAACTGATTCATCTGGCTTCACAAGAACGCAAAAACCTCCAGCTTCTGGTGGAGTATTTTGAAAAGAAGTCGGATGAAATGGATGAAAGAAAACAATTCTTTGACCGAATCAGTGGTCAGATTCCCGATAGCCTTCGCAAGTTGGATTCTTTGAATATCCGGTTTGAAGAAATCAAAACCTTTGATGTCCGCATCCGGGACTTTCAGCTGATCTCCAAAGAACTTTCGTCAAATTACAACACCTTGAAGAGAGAACTGGATGGATTGCATTTGCTCAATGAGCATGTGGACCAGAAAACCAAAAGCCTGAACCAGCAAAAGGTCATTGTCGAAAAGGCCAATGAGGATGCGGGTCGTCTGAATGTTCTGGTTTGGGATATGGACTCAAAGGTCAAAAAGGTTCGTGAAGAGGCCAAACTTATAAAGTCAGCCGGTCACAATGTTAACCGTCTTGAGCATATATTGGACAGTGTTTCGAGTCAGGTTCAGGATGTGGTCAACGTGAAAGGTCTTTTAAAAACAGCCTCGGGGAAAATAGGGCCGATGAAAGATGCCCTCGCAGAGTTGGATAGCAAGTACGAGCGCATCAAGCAGGATAAAGAAACCATTGAAAATCATGCCCGCGATACCGAAGAGTTGAAACAAGTTCTGGGGAATGTTCAGGGCGACTGCGAAAAGTTGCTGGGGCAAATTCATATGATCCGAGAGACTCAAGACTCTCTCAACAGTTTGATGCAACAGATCAGTGAACTAAAAATAGAGTCTAAAAATCTTTCCGTTAAAAATGAAATGATTCGCAGTATCGCAGGGCGTTTGCGTGAATTGGATTCAGTTTCTGTGGATGTCGAAACCAAGATCGTTCGCATTCATGATGAAAAAGCGATCATCGAAAAGACCGAGGAGAAAATTCATAGGCTGAATTCCTTCCTCATTGATGACCTCAGCAATAAGATGAAGGTTCTTAAAGATGAGATGAAGATCATCGATGATGCGAACGAAAGAATGGGCCGTTTTAATGTGATGGCGGAGGAGGCTGAGCAAAAAGTTCAGCGGTTGGATCAGGATCTTAAAAAAATAGATACCATTTCAGATACTTTAAGGCAGGTCGGTGTTCTTAACGAGTCTACCCAGCAGCAGATGGATGAAATTATTCACAAGCAGCAGATGGTAGATCAGGTGGATAAAAAGATAAATGACCTAAGCTCCATGGTGATCAGTCTGGATGTGAAAATGGAAACCCAGATGCAAAGAAAAGCCGTAATTGAAAAGATGGAGAAGAAAGTTGACGGACTGGATTTTTTCATCGAAGAGGCAAACATAAAAATCGCCAAGGTTAATAAGAAAATAGACTTCCTCGAAAAAATCGACCAGAAGCTGGAAGATTTAAAATCTATGTCTAATTTGGTTGAAGAGAAGATTCTGGACATTGCAAAGGGAAAGGTTGCTATCGATGATCAGGAAAAACGGATGAATAACGTCTCATCCAAATTGAGCATTCAGGAAATCGAATTGCGATCTCGATTCAAAGAGGTTCAAGAGGCCAAAGATGAGATATCAAAAATTGACCAGATAAGGGATGAATTGGGGCAGGTTACCTCAAATTTTGAGGAGAAAGTTGAGACGATCAATAAAGATTCCGTGCAAATAGGGAAAACAGAGGAAAAGCTTCGGGCGTTGGATGATTTAATGAAGGATTTAAAAGATCGGCAGATAAGTCTGGACGAAAAGCAGGAGTCCATGTTGGAAGTTGAAAAGAAAATGGATCAACTGAGTAATATTCTTGAGAGAACGGAAGCACGTATTGTAAAAGTTTCCAGCAGTGAAGAAAGGCTTAAAAAAACCCAACAAGCTCTCGGCGAGCTTGAGGTTGTTATCAATCGGACGAATGTGGAAAAAGCGCGGATCGATAAGGAACGGGAAAACCTTGATAAAATAAATCTCAATATAGAAAAACTGACCACTGTCACCGAGGATGCAGAAGCAAAAATTGATACTCTGAACAGCAAGATCAATATGCTGGATGAAGTTGATAAGAGATTGAACATGCTGAGTCTTCTTGCCGAAGACGTTAACGTAAAGATGCAAAACCTCAAAAAAGAGGAAGCGGTTATTAATAAAGCGGGTGAGCAAATAACAGAGTTGAAGTTTTTGTTGAATGAAGTGGACAACAAAAGAAACAATCCCAGCTGATCTGAAAGAGTCTTTGGTCATTTCAAATTTCCTTCCAGGTTCCTGGATACATAGCCCCATATATTTAAAAGTGCAGGTAACGTGGCAATTAAATAATTAGCTTTTCTTCTTTGCGAGTAAGGACTTATTGATGGCAGAAAAAATTTTGGGTGTGATTGGCGGTAGCGGTTTGTATCAGATGAAAGGCTTGGACATCACCGATAGACTAACTGTCGAAACTCCTTATGGTTCGCCTTCTGATGAAATTGTTATCGGAATTTTGCGTGGAACAAAAATGGCGTTTTTGCCTCGTCATGGTGTGGGCCACTTTATTCCCCCCTCGGAGATCAATTTTCGCGCTAATATTTTTGCGATGAAAAAAATTGGCGTGGAAAAAATAATATCTGTAAGTGCAGTGGGTAGCATGAAAGAAAAGTATCCCCCCGGTCATTTTGTGGTGCCTGACCAATTCATAGACCGCACTGATCAACGCATCAGTACATTTTTCACCACCGGTATGGTGGGCCATGTGAGCTTAGCCGACCCGGTTTGTGGGGCGACGGCAGAGGCCCTTTTTGATGCTGCTGAAAAAGCCGGTGCCACCGTTCATAAGGGCGGCACATATATTTGTATTGAAGGACCGCAATTTTCAACCCGAGCAGAATCTCTTGTTTATCGGCAGTGGGGAGTTGATGTGATAGGCATGACAAATGTTACAGAAGCAAAGCTTGCTCGTGAGGCAGGTCTGTGCTACTCAACCCTTGCTTTGGTGACAGACTTTGATTGCTGGCATGTGGAAGAGGAGCCGGTGACTTTGGAGGCAGTTTTGGAAATCATGCATCAGAATGTTGAAAAGGCACAGCAAGTTATTAACGAATTAGTTCCATTGTTAGAGAATATGGACTCTTGTTGTTGTGCTGATGCCGCCAAACAAGCGGTTGTGACCGACCCGAAAAAAATCCCGGAAAAACTTAAAAACGATCTTTCAATTCTCTTTGGCTGAATAAAATGAAAAAAGAAACCTCAAGCCAGCTTTATGCAAAGGCTCAAAAAGTAATGCCAGGCGGAGTGAATAGTCCGGTACGGGCTTTCAATGCTGTGGGCGGTGAGCCACTATTTATAAAGAGTGCGAAGGGTTGCACAATTACGGATGTCGATGGTAATGAGTTCATTGACTATGTTTCCTCTTGGGGACCCTTAATTTTTGGACACGCACATCCGCATATTGTCGAAGCCATCACCCGCCAGGCAAAATTGGGTACCAGTTATGGTGCCTCAACAGAACTGGAAATCGAACTCGCCGAAAAGGTAGTGAATGCGGTTCCTTCCATCGATGTTGTGCGTATGGTGAACTCGGGAACAGAAGCGGTGATGAGTGCATTGAGGTTGGCACGGGGTATTACCGGTCGCGATAAAATTGTTAAGTTCGAAGGATGCTACCACGGGCATGGTGACAGCCTTCTGGTTAAAGCGGGTTCGGGGTTGGCCTCGTTAGGTATTCCTGAATGTCCTGGGATCGTTTCGAGCCTTGCCGAGAAAACGCTGAACCTGCCTTTCAATGATGCCGAACAGGTGCGGCAATTATTTGCGAAAGAGGGCGGTGAAATTGCGGCTTTGATCGTAGAACCTGTTGCGGGAAACATGGGTGCGATTCCTCCAGCACCCGATTTTCTTGAAACGCTTCGAGAAGAAACAAAAAAGGCAGGCGCGCTTTTAATTTTTGATGAAGTGATAACCGGTTTCAGGGTTTCTCTGGGAGGCGCACAAAATCTTTTTGGAGTTACTCCCGATATCACCTGTCTGGGTAAAATCATCGGTGGCGGACTTCCGGTAGGTGCATATGGCGGAAGTAAGAAAGTGATGGATCATATATCTCCCGTTGGCTCGGTTTATCAGGCGGGTACGTTGTCGGGCAATCCTCTTGCTATGGTGGCAGGAAATGTCATGGTGGACTTGCTATCTGAGCCAAGTGTTTATGATTTGCTTGAAAAGAAATCAAAGAAACTTTGTGATGGACTGCAAAAAAATGTGCAGGAATTAGGAATATCCGCCCAATTTACCCGGGTGGGTTCGATGTTTTCTATGTTCTTTACAGATCAGAAGATTGAAAACTTCGATACGGTTAAAACCTGTGATACGGAATTTTTTAAACGGTATTTTAACGCATTATTAGAAGAGGGTGTTTATATCGCTCCTTCGCAGTTCGAAGTGGGTTTTATGTCTGCAATTCATTCGGATGAAGAAATTGACCAAACTATTGCAGCAAGTCTTAAAGCATTAAAAATAGCGAGTCGTTAAAACTAGAGAGAAAGATTATGAGTGAAATTACGGGTGTGCAGGCGCGGCAGATTCTGGATTCGCGTGGCAACCCAACTCTGGAAGTAGATGTGATGCTGGAAAGCGGAGCCAGGGGAAGAGCTGCCGTTCCCTCAGGTGCTTCAACGGGTTCTCGCGAAGCGGTGGAGTTGCGTGATGGCAATGCAAAAGTTTATATGGGCAAAGGCGTACAAAAAGCTATTAAAAATGTGAACAGTAAAATCGCCACAGAAATTGTTGGCATTGAGGTGACAGAGCAGGTATTGATCGACCGCTTGATGATAGAAATGGATGGCAGTGCCAATAAAAGCAAGCTTGGGGCCAATGCTATTCTCGGTGTTTCTCTGGCGGTGGCTCATGCGGCAGCAGACGACCTCGACTTGCCTTTGTTCCAGTATATTGGCGGTAGCAATGCTAAAGAGTTACCCGTGCCAATGATGAATGTTCTAAATGGCGGCGTGCATGCGGATAATAATGTCGATATTCAGGAGTTTATGATTGTCCCCGTTGGTGCTAAAAGTTTTTCCTCTGCATTACAAATGGGAGTAGAAGTGTTTCACCATTTGAAAGGGGTGCTGAAAAAAGGTGGATTCAATACGGCTGTGGGTGATGAAGGTGGCTTTGCCCCAGACTTGCAATCGAACGAGCAGGCGATTGAAGTTTTGATCCAGGCCGTCAAAAGTGCAGGTTATAAAATCGAAAAAGATATTCTTATCGCTTTGGATGTTGCGGCCAGTGAAATTTACTCAAAAAATAAATATACGCTTACCGCAGAGAACAATGCCAAATTGTCATCCTCGCAGATGGTAGATTACCTGTCTGGCCTTGCGGCTAAATTTCCGATCATAAGTATTGAGGATGGATTGGCAGAAGACGACTGGACGGGATGGAAACAGTTGACTGAAAAACTTGGCGACCGGGTTCAGATTGTGGGCGATGATCTTTTCGTGACCAACACCCAAATTCTGGAAAAAGGAATAGCAAAAAAGATCGGCAATTCCATCCTGATCAAAGTCAATCAAATTGGAACGCTTACTGAAACTCTGGATGCCGTGGAGATGGCCAAGCGCGCAGGTTATACGGCGGTGATTTCCCACCGTTCGGGTGAAACCGAAGACACAAGCATCGCTGATATTTCGGTTGCCGTGAATGCGGGGCAGATAAAAACGGGTTCCTTATGCCGGACGGATCGAACCGCAAAATATAATCAGCTCCTACGAATTGAAGAAATTCTTGGGGACACGGCCCTATATCGAGGCAGAGAAGTTTTTTACAATCTTTAGTGCGTCGCTCGTGAATATTAATTCAAATTATCAAAAAACAATTTTACTCAGTCTTGGTTTTTTCATGTTGCTAATCATAATGGCTGTTTTTCATGAAAATGGCATTTTGAATGCTTACCGTTTTGAGCAGGAACAGGTAAAAATGAAAGAAGCCAACGGAGGATTAAAGCAGCAGAATGATTTATTACGGCAAGAAATTACAGCCCTGAAATCAGACCCTTATGCTATCGAAAAGATTGCCCGAGAAAAGTTGAATCTCGCCAAACCGGGCGATCAGATTTACCGTATTGTCTCAACGCAAAGCAAACTCCCGCCGACAAAATAGTTTCAGAAAAAAAATATCTCCCCCCCGTTTTTCCTCTGATTTCCTCATTTACTCGTGATTGATCCGTCACCTGTTCCATAAACCTTTTTAAATAAATGCTTATATCGACCCCTTTTTTGTCCCGATAAAGATGCTTTGTCAAGCCAAAAATCGGATCATTCCAGGGAACGAGAAAATCTGCTAAATTCTTGAATAATTTGTTGATATTTTCAATTTAAGTGGTAAAGTGATTGCACCGATTTAAAATATATGGGGTTTTTCACAGGCCTCTCGTGCAGGTGTTTTGTGGGGAAGTATTTTTCCTTTTGGGGCAAGTGAGTTGTGGAGACGATTTGTCCTGAAATTTATAACTAATAGCCATTTTAAAGTATTAATAGCTTATTTTTTGCGGAGGGAGCATGACCAAACAAGATATCATTAATCAGGTTTCATCTCGGGCGAGTTTGTCCAGAGCCAAAGCAGAAGAGGCTGTGGAAACGGTGATTGAGCTTATTAAGGAATCACTGGGCCACGGTGAACCGGTTATCTTGCGTCGATTTGGAACCTTTCAGGTACGCGCAAAATCCAAGCGCGTGGGAAGAAACCCTAAAACGGGTGAAGAAGCCGAAATTTCAGCCCGCAAAGTGGTTCGCTTTAAATCAGGAAAGTTTTTCAAGCAAGCTGTCGATGAGGGTGAAGGCACGACTTGATCAATTCTTGGTCAAGGGTCTTACCATCACAATAGAAGCATTGCATCGCCATAGCTGAAAAATCTATATTTTTGGCTAATGGCTTCGTTGTACGCCTTTTTCGCCAGTTTTTCTCCAGAAAATGCTGAGATCAATAAAAACAAAGTTGATTTGGGCAGATGAAAATTAGTGAGTAAATGGTCCACATTTTTAAAATTCCATCCCGGCACGATAAAACAATTTGTCCATCCTGATTTGGTTTTAAGGATGGACTTTTTAAACTCCTGCGTTTCCAGTACCCGGGTTGAAGTTGTTCCTACCGCCAGTATAGAGTGACCTTTCCTTTTACTATCTAATATCTTATTCCAGTTTTTGGGTGTTATTCGAAAGGCTTCGGCTTCCATTTCATGTTTTGAAAAATCATCCGTGCGTATAGGCTTAAAGGTTCCTGGTCCGACATGCAGTGTCAGGTGTGCTATTCCGTGTAGATGGCATTTGAGCTTTTCCAACTGTCCTTTTGTAAAATGCAGTCCGGCGGTGGGAGCGGCTATAGCTCCACTCTGCGAGGCATATACCGTCTGATAGCGTTTTCTGTCTTGCTCAAGGATGGCAGGAGTATCTTCCTGTTTGCGGTGGATATAGGGTGGAAGAGGCATCCGCCCGTGTTCTTCCAGATATTTTTCCAAAGCTTGTTGTGATGGAAATTCAATCACAGCACGCTCAGCATTTCTTTTTATAAAAGACCCTGTCAGCGAACTGTTATGGAAGTTTAATTGTGCTCCAGGTTTCATCTTACCTTTCATCAATACTTCCCATATGCCAGGAGAAATCTGCTGAACTAAAATCAATGAAAACGTTTTCCCTTTAAGGGTGGCAAAAATTTTTGCAGGCACCACTTGTGTGTTATTGAAAACCATAAGAGGGTGGTTTTTAAGATGCCCGCTCAGGTTTGAAAAAACATCATGGGTTATTGTCTGCTTTTTTCGATCCACCACCAGCAGGCGCGACTGCCCCCGTCTTGGCAAGGGCTTTTGAGCTATGAGCTCTGCTGGCAGGTCAAAATCGAAATCAGAAAGATCGGTTTTCAATGTCAGGTAATGGAATAAGTTGGCTCAGAGGGAATAAAAATATTGCTTTACTTATCAATTGGTTAACCTAATTGGGTATTGACCCGTTGAGGTATTTATACTATCCTTCCCTTGTTAAATTAAGAAGAAATATTTTGCTTTAATTTTAGCCTTGTCATAGATCAAGGAGGGGTTGTGAAAAAAGGAATGTTAGTAATGGGAAAAATGCTGAAATGTCTTGTTATAGTGGCTCTCGTTCTGGTTTTAGGAGTGGGTGGCGAGGCAGAGGCTAAAAAGAAAAAAAAGAAATACAAGTTGACCGATGAAGAAATCGCTATGTTTGACCGGTGGGAAGTTAAACCCAAAAAACGTCAAAAGGCAGTTAAAAACCTTCGGAAAAAACCTAAATTTGTGGGTGCTGTTAAATGCAATGGCAGTTGTCATGACCCTTATTATCAAGCTTGGACTAAATCACCACACGGTGGCACTTTCGAACTCTTGAAAGCAGGTGTGCGTAAGGAAGCCAAGGAAAGAGTTAAGCTAGACCCTGAAAAAGATTACACCACGACTCCTTTATGCCTTCGCTGTCATACAACGGGATACAGGCAAAAGGGCGGATTTAAACCCGCAGGTTCCAAGAGTAAGAAGGGTAAGGATACAGCCAGTAAAATAGACCCTACGGAGCCAAATAAAGAGCAAGTTGGTTGTGAAATGTGTCATTCGGTAGCAGGCGGTTCGCAGTTTCGAGCTGTTATGAAATCTTCAAAAGGTGATTTCACGAAAGCAGATACGGAAAAATATGGGCAGAGATGGGATTATGCCAATGTTTGTACTCGATGTCACACGCATCCGAATACTCCGTTTAAACCTTCGGTGCATGATAAGTACAAGTTCAATTTTGAAGAACGAAAACTGAAAGTTCACAAAATTTCTGACTTCTGGAGCGAAGACAACGCCGACCAGAAACTTGAGAAAAAGGATGACCGGGCAAAGGAGCAAGGTCAGACTGAGAAGACACCTTTGATAATTGAAGATTTTGAAGTCAAAGATGGCAAGCTCAAGTTTAAAAAAGGCACCAAGCCTTATAATAGTAAAAAGAAGACCTTTAAGTATAAAAAGGGTTAGTTCCTGCATTATCAAAAAGGTCTGGTCCAGCTTGGGCCAGACCTTTTTTTTCAAGATTAAGTAACATCTCGCCGAAAAGATTCTAATGACTCAAAACAATTTTAAAAAGAATATTTTATGCATCGGGGCGGGTTATGTGGGCGGCCCCACTATGACTGTCATTGCAAATAAGTGTCCCGAATATAAGGTGACAGTCGTCGACATATCCCAGGAAAGAATCGATGCCTGGAACTCAGATCAACTACCTTTGTTTGAGCCGGGATTGTTCGATCGGGTTTTAAAAGTCCGTGGCAAAAATTTATTTTTCTCAACAGATATTGATACTGCCATTGATCAGGCAGATATTATTTTTGTATCGGTCAATACTCCTACTAAAAATTTTGGCGAAGGTGCTGGCAAGGCGGTTGATCTGCAATTTATTGAGAAGACCGCTCGACGTATCAAGAAAAATGCACGTTCCAACAAAATTGTTGTAGAAAAAAGCACTCTGCCTGTTCGAGCGGCTGAAACGCTCGCAACAATTTTGCATTCGGGAAGTAGCTCTGTGGAGTTTGAAATTCTATCGAATCCAGAATTTATGGCTGAGGGAACGGGGATCCATGACATGGAATTTCCCGACCGGGTTTTGATCGGTTCCAGGGAAACTCCGTCTGGCTTGGCTGCTCGTCAGGAACTTGTCGATTTATATCGGCATTGGGTGCCGGAGGAAAATTTGATCACTACCAATCTTTGGAGCAGTGAGCTTTCGAAACTGGTTTCCAATGCTTTTTTGGCACAGAGAATATCCTCCATTAACTCCATTGCCGCAATTTGTGAGGTGACGGAAGCGGATGTGACCGAGGTCTCCAAGGCGGTTGGCAGGGATTCTCGTATAGGTGCAAAATTTTTAAATGCCGGTCCGGGATTTGGCGGTTCCTGTTTTCGCAAAGATATTTTGAATCTGGTTTATTTATGCGAACATTATCAGTTGAATGAAATAGCCGCATTTTGGGAACAAGTGGTGATATTGAATGATTATCAAATGGAGCGTTATGTTAAACGTATTCTTCAGGCGATGTTCAATACTCTTGTCGGTAAAAAACTTGCGGTGTTTGGTTTTGCATTCAAACCCGATACCGGAGACACTCGCGACTCACCTGCTATTTACATCTGCAAGCGCTTGCTGGAAGAAAAGGCCTGTTTGCGAATCTCAGACCCGCATGCGCTTGGTAATGCCCGAAAAGATCTCAAAGGCATTGATGCCGGGGTAGATTATGTAGAGGACCCTTATGAGGCTGCTGATGGGGTTCACGGTATAGCACTGGTTACAGAATGGGCTGAATATAGTAAGCTGGATTATAAAAATATTTTTGATAAAATGGAAAAACCAGCTTTTATTTTTGACGGCAGAAATCACTTAGACCATAAAGCTTTATTCGATATCGGATTCAATGTGTACTCTGTGGGCAAGGCATCTCTTACCCATTTCTAGTTTTTCTTCCTTGTTCAGTCTGGGGTGGATTCAACGTGCAACAGTTAGTAAAGTTTGTTTTTATGAAATACGCCAGAAATTGGATCATAGCAGAATACCAAAACCT
>WASW01053122.1_pt1 | contig 24377 bp, 23 predicted proteins | sample 5698521 | NCBI WGS metagenome assembly WASW01 (sample SAMN11175560, study PRJNA528189) | sponge metagenome | isolation source: marine sponge | host: Leucetta | place: Antarctica: Western Antarctic Peninsula, King George Island | collected 2013-01
TCGAAGTTATAAAATTTGATGCCATTAACTGGCGAAAATAATACGCATTAATGCCGTAATTTAGTCCTGCCGATCAATTCGGGGTTGAACACAAACCTGAATATCATGTTATGCTCATTCATGGTTCGATTTTGTATGGTGTTATGTGCAGTTATTATTATTGGGGTATCGAATACCGCTCTTACTTTTGCTGCTGATGAGCAGCGGAAAGGATCTCCCTTTCTCGTCGGTAAGTTGCTGGTCGCCAGCGCCGAACTTTCTGATCCGAATTTTTCTCAATCGGTTGTATTGTTAATTGACCATAATGTTGACGGTGCATTTGGTTTGATCATCAACAGGCTCTATGGAACGGGACCACTAAAAGAATTTCTTCGCGGATTTGGTATCGAAAGCGATACGGCGGGCGGTAATATATCAATGCGATTTGGCGGGCCAGTTGAACAAGGGCATCTGCTTGTGGTTCATGGCAGTGATTATGCGATTGATGGAACGGTCAAAATAAATCCTGATCTTGCGATTACTAATCAGCGTGATGTCTTGCAGGATTTGGCCATCGGTGCCGGACCAAAATTAAAGATGGTCGTTCTGGGGTATGCAGGATGGGATGCGGGACAACTGGAAGGGGAGATTAATCGCGGTGACTGGACCAGCATGTCGGCCGATCACGATCTTATATTCTCTGACGACATCGATACCATCTGGCAGCGCGCCATAGCACGATCAGGTCTGCCTCTCTAATTATTCTACGATGCAGAACACCTTTGCCACGCGAAGAGACGTAATCAGGCCGCGCGCCGTATTTGGATAATCTTTTTTCGACAATTTAAGGCTGGTTTGCCCTGTGGTTGTTGCCGGATAAGGGACATTGGCGATCTTGAACATGTCTTTAATTGTCGACGTTTGCGCCGTCATGATGCGTCCGCGCCGTGCCGATTCAGCTTGGACAATACCAATAACCCGGCCCTGTTCGTTCAGAACAGCGCCGCCACTGAGGCCACCGAGTGAGCCGCGTATATCAGGGATGCGCGTGAGCTCAGCCCAGGCGTTTACGCGCTCGCGATAACTCTTGTGCCGTTGCCGTTTGTTCACGTGGCGAAGTGTCATTTCGCCAATAAACCGCGCGTGTACGGCGCCGGGTTGCCCGGTCGGAAAACCGATGTTGTAACTGTCGTTGCGGTTATTGTTTTCGCCAACAAGCCTCAATTCCTCTGGCCCGCCTGCGGTTATTAAAAGGGCGACATCTGCTTCGGGGTGCTTAAATACTTTGTCGACCCGCACGTACTTTTTTCTGTCTTTCTGCAGCGCCGTCGTCGAGCACCCCTCGACAACATGGCGCGCGGTCAGCCACACACCGCTTTTTGAAACAGAAAAAGCGGACCCGACAGAAGAACTTGTACTCCCGTTATCTTCAATAATTCCCTCGCGAGGCAATCGGCCAACAAAAGCGGGCTGTTGTTGTATAGCTGGTCCTGTTGAAAGCCATTTCCGTGTTTCCGCGTCCCAGATGTCTTTGGAAAAATGCTCAATAGCAGGGCGGCGCGGATTTGAGTTTTCGGGCAGGCCGGTGTCCGGGTTATAGAGCTTGCCGCCGATTGCGCCAACAACCAACAAAATGATAACCAGCCAGTCGAAACGGCGCATGGAGTTTCTGCCTCAGATTATGCGGTGACAGCGGCCGCGTTAACAGCCGCGACAGCCAGCTTGATGGAAACCAGCAAGATTGCAGGGCCCAATTCGCCCGCAGTGATACGGTCAGGTAGATCACGCAGAACAATGTCGGTGAACCGGTAAGCCACCAATTGCAGTATCAACGTCACCGGCCCCCAAATCAGAATCTCCATAATCCCGATGCTGCTGGCCATCGAAAACGACAGAGGAAGGGCAAGCCCAAGAATGGCGCCCGATAACGAAACCGCTGCCGCAGTATTGCCGCTGCGGATCAAGGCGATTTCGTCATAGGGCGTGATTTTGATGTACAGCAAAATTCCAATCCCGAGGATTGCCAGCGTTACGGACGAATGCAGTATTAGAACCGGAAAACCGGCGAGGAAACTTTGAATTACCGGGTTCATGAACACTAATCCTTATTGGCTTCAATCACTTCGAGGCGAATGGCGCGGGTGCGGGTAAAAATTTCATGTAATTCTTCACCCTCTCCCCTGCGAATGGAACGCCGCATGGCGGTCAAATCTTCAGTGAACTGGCTCAGAACATCCAGAACAGCATCGCGGTTCTTAAGACAGACATCGCGCCACATAGTCGGATCAGACGCGGCAAGCCGGGTAAAGTCCTGAAACCCGCTGGCGGAATATTTGATGACTTCAGACTGCATATCAGATTCCAGATTGGTCGCCGTATCAACAATACAATAGGCAATCAGTTGGGGAAGGTGCGATGTAATTGCCAGTACCTTGTCATGATGTCCCGGGTCCATCAGCTCGATCGTACTGCCGCAAGCCGTCCAGAACTTGGAAATTTTTTCGACAGCCCCTTGATCTGTGTGAGGCAGCGGCGTGAGGACACACCAACGGTTGTCAAAGAGCGTGGCAAAACCGGCGTCAGGACCAGAATATTCCGTTCCGGCAATGGGATGGGACGGGACAAAATGGACGCCGTCCGGGATGTGCGGTGAAATGTCGGCAATAACGGAAGATTTACTGGATCCGGCATCGATAACGATAGCGCCGGGTTTTAGGCTCGGCCCTATCGCTTGTGCAACAGCCCCCATTGCGCCCAGCGGCACAGACAAGATGACTAAATCGGCGTCTTTTGCGGCGGCGACTGAATCGGTTGTATATGTATCGCCAAGATTAAGTTCGATCGCTCGGTCCAGCGTCGCCTGGGAGCGCGTCGAAACAGCAATAGACTCGGCCAGTCCGCCGCGGCGAATGGCGTGTGATAACGAGGCACCAATCAACCCAATCCCGATCAGCGCAATCCGCCCGAACAGCGGCGCCGCCTGATCGCTACTCATTGATTTTTACCCATATATTGCCGGAGCGTTTCAACCACAGCCTGCATGTCTTCCTCCAGCCCAACAGTAATGCGCAGGCAGTTTGGTAATCCATACCCGGCCATCGCCCGGACGATGATGCCTGCCTCTTTAAGCGCTGCGCTTGCACCTTCTGCCGAACGTTCAGGGGAGCCGCCAAAACACACCAGCAGAAAATTACCAACGCTATCTGTTACGTCGAGCCCGAGCGCGATCAACTGTTCACGTGTCCAGGCGAGACACTTGAGGTTATGAGCGCAAACCTTGGCGGTGAAATCACGGTCTTGAATGGCGGCTGCGCCTGCCGCCATTGCTGCAGAGCTTACATTAAACGGGCCTCTGACACGGTTGAGCGCGTCAATAACATTTGCCGGTCCGTATGCCCACCCAAGCCGAACGCCGCCCATGCCATGGATTTTGGAAAAGGTTCTGGTGACGATAACGTTGTCGCCTGCGTCAACCAGTGCATTTCCGTCCGAATAATCCTCTCGGGCGACGTATTCGGCATAAGCCGCATCGATCACCAGCAAGATATCATCGCGTAACGCTGCGCGCAGTCGAGCGACTTCGGTGTGCGGTAAATACGTACCGGTCGGATTGTTTGGATTAGCCAGAAACAGAATGCGGGTTTTGTCTGTAACGGCGGCCAATAAGGCGTCAACATCCGCCGTTAAATTGGTTTCAGGTGCGGTAACCGGTGTTGCTCCCGCTGCATTGGCCGATATGGCATACATCAAAAACCCATACTGGCTATAGAGAACTTCATCACCATCTCCGGCATAAGCCTGACATAATAGAGAGATAATTTCATCCGAGCCGGCCCCGCAGACAATGCGCTGAGGATCTAGGCCATGAACATCACCAATGGCGCTGCGGAGATCTTGCATACCGCCATCAGGATATAGGTGAAGGTTTTCCGATACGCTCTGAAAAGCGCGGCTTGCCTTTGGGCTCGGGCCAAAGGCACCTTCATTGGAACTGAGTTTGAGAACGCGATCAAAACCGTCTAGGTCGGATTCGCCGCCGACGTAGGGGTTGATCTTCATTACGCCGGGTTTAGGGGTTGGGGAATTCATCAGGTGGTTTCCGGGTTTTTTAAAACTTCTGGTGCCAGTTCAGAACCGCTGAGCGGCATTGCGTATCCGCCGACGTGTACAATTCTTGAAATCCGAGGACCAAGGGCGTCTATCAGGCGAGCCATCTGGCGTCCGCCAGGATTGATAAACCCAAACACTTCAATCAGATAGGTCCATCCCGGAGGTCGTTCGGGATCGTGCCATAATTGATGAAATGCGCAGGAAAATCCGGCTTGTGACAAGGCGTCTTCGATCACGTTAAATCCAATATTATCCTGTGATTCAACAGCGATATAAGAACGATCCCGCCCAGTCTCTTCATGTCCGACAGGGCAGATTACAAGTGCTTCAAGCCCGGTGTTTCGCGCATTACCATTTCCGATAAACGGCAGACGGGCAATAATTCGCGGCGTTTCGGGATTGTCAGAAACAAGGTGATGCCACCAGTTTTCTTCGTCATCATGGCTGGGCAGGGGGACGATACCGATCGTCGCCTTGCCGGTTTGAACCGCTTCAACAACCCGCCGCGCCGCGGTGTGCCGTGTCGCTGGCGTAAAACTTCCATATTGATCACGGGCCAGATCCCAGTACCCGGGTTCTGTTTCGCTTTCAAAAACAGCCATGGAAAACGGCCCTTCTGAGCTTAAGGTCGCGACGATCAGCTCGCGCCATATGCGCGCCATTTCCCGTTTCGGGAATGTACCTTTGTGGCGGGATACAAGACGGTAAAGAATTTCGGCTTCGCGCGATGGGCGGATTTTGATGGTTGAACCCTCAGTTTCCTTTACCGCCCGAACATATTCAACCACTTCCGTTCGTTTGATCAGAAGGTCTTGAATCGTATTGTCGATCTCATCGATCTGATCGCGAAGGTCGCGCAGTTTATCTATTTCTTTTACCATATGACGTAAATACCTGAGGTCTAAACAACCTGCTAGTGATAATGGGTAAGACCTGTGAAATCAAAGAAAACAAAGACAGGGGATTATTCCGGCGGATTGACGGTGCGGCGGGGGGAACGAGAGATTGTTGGGCTGTCTGAACTACGCTGCGGCAGCGCCAGAACTGGGCGTTTTCGAGCTCTGTCTGCTACGGGTTGACCTGCATAGATTTGCTTAACCGCTTCAATAACAATTACGCCGGCAAATGTGCTCAATAGGTGCGGGCCAATGCGCTCAAGCGCCGGAGCGGCGGACAACATCATGCTCGACCGTGCTGGCGGCATATAAAGCGCGCGGTGCGTATCGAGCGGGGTGAACAGATTATCGCGGAGTAATCTAGATACCTGGCCCTTGGAATACGGCAGGCCATGACCAAAAGGTGTACGCTCAAACCGTGCCCAAAGGCCCCGGCGGTTGGGGACAACAACAATCAGGCGTCCGCTGCCAGATAATACGCGCCACGCTTCGCGTAGGAGCGGCCTGATTTGTTCAGCACATTCAACAGCGTGGACCAGAAGAACCCGGTCCATCGACATGTCATCAAAAGGCAGTTCCAACTCATCAACCAGTGTCGTCAGCCCGCGGTCTTCCATTGGCCAGTGCAACACACCCTGCCGCGCCGGCATGGCCGCAATCACCCGCGTGGCTTCGCCTCTGAAGCTGGTCAGATACGGCGGGGCATAACCCAGTCCTAATACGCTTTGCCCACTGACGTCAGGCCATAGGGTGCGAATGCGCCGCCTTATCATCCGGCGCGCGACCTGGCCAAGCCCGGAAGCATAAAAGTCTCTTAAATCAACTACATCCGTCCACATTCCGAGATCATAACCTCTAAATTCAACTTACGCACGCTGAGTTGAATGGTCGTCGGGACGGGGCTATGGTACTGATGATCGCTTCGTATTTTATTTTGACAGGATCAGGTATTACTCATGAAACTCTATTATGCGCCAACATCCCCGTTTGTCCGCAAGGTGATGATTTTAGCCATGGAACGCGGTTTGGACGATCGCCTTGAATTGCTCCCGACGAACCCTTTTTCCGAAGAGTCCGGCCTTCGCAAGGCTAATCCGATCAGTAAAATTCCGGCCCTTGAACTTGATGACGGGCGGGTATTGATCGAAAGCACCTTGATCTGTGAATATCTTGACGGCCTTCATGATGGCCAGAAGCTGTTCCCCGCGGGAGATGCCCGCATTGATGTTCTTCGGCGTGATGCGCTTGCTGATGGTATGGTAACGGCGGGGATCGCCTGCCGGATCGAAAAAGAAATGCGTCCAGCGGAGTTGTTTTGGCAGGATTACGCAGATCGCCACATGAAGTCCATGCTCGGCGCAATAAATGAGCTGGAGAATGATGCCGAATCGTATACGACAGGGGATGATTTTACGATTGCCGACGTCTCGCTCGCATGCGCCCTTGGCTGGGTCGATTTCAGATATCCGGATGTAGCATGGCGCAGTGATAATCCTGCGATTGCTGAGTGGTTTGAGGCTTTTTCAGACCGTCCATCGATGGTGAAAACGGTGCCACCAGCGGGTTAATCCTTTCCAAATAGTATATCTTTTGAGGCCAGAACGGCGCCGCCGACAATCAACAAACAGGCGGCGGCGATGGCCCAACTGAGCGTGCCGAAACCAAAAGCGATCAAAACCAGGGTTGAAATTAATGGCGCGGCGTAAGCGATGGCGCCGAGGACCTGAATGTTGCCGTGTTTGGTGCCGTAGTCCCAGGTGAAAAATGCGGCACCAACAGGCAACAATCCGAGCCCTAGTATGGCAAACCATTCGGTTGTATTTTGCGGCCAGACGGTTTGTTCAAACAACAGATGCGCCGCGGCGGCGAGAATCGCCACCGCGGCGCAGAACCCGCCTACCGTATCGGTCGGCACATGAGAGAACCGCCGGTTTAGAACGGAATAGGCTGACCATGTCAGTGCGCAGGCAACCGCCATGATGTACCCGATGGTGAATTCGGATTTGAATCCGGACAGCCCCTTGCCATCTGTTACCAATAATACCGCGCCGGATAATCCGGCAATCGCTCCGAGCACATGCCACCAGCGCAGCCGCTCCCCCGGCAACAAGGCTGAAAACAAAACGATCAGCAGAGGCCACATGTAGGCGATTAAGCCGGCTTCAACGGGGGGTGCGTTGCGCAGGGCCATAAAATAGAAAAAATGATAACCGAACAAACCTGAGACGCCGAGCACCCATGCCCCAAGGGGTTGGCGGAGGTGATTTTGGATATTCTCACCCCGAACGGTCCATTTGAGAAAAACAAAACCGGTCGCGATCGAAAATGCCATTGCAGCGAGCTGAAAGGGCGGAACCTGACCGCTCAATGTGGTGAACAGGGCGAGTAACCCCCACATTAAGACCGCGCTGCCACCAATCAGGGTGGCGCGGAGCTGGTTTGTGGGCGGCGATAAATTATCAGGGCTCATGGTGCAAGTGAAAGCACAACCAATCGGTCAGGTGCAATAGCGAATATAATCTCAACCCGTCCGTCACCATCGAGATCGGCGGTGCGAATCGGTGCAGTGAGTGTCCCGCCCAAATGGACACGAAGCAGTTCCTTATAGTTGCCGCCTTTGAAGGTGACCCCAACAAGTGCGCCGCGCCCGGCATCGGGCAGTAGGATGTCCATTACCCCATCATTGTTTAAATCAAGTACGGCGGAGAGGTCCTGGTTCTGCGAGCCCATCTGGTGATTGGAAAAACCGTATTGTGAGTGATCTTCAACCAGCCGCCGCCCGCGCCATTCATAGAGTTGCAGCGTGCCGCCAATATGAGGGGTAATTACCGCCGCGATTTCGTTGATGCCATCACCATCAAAATCGGCCACACCAACGGGGTTTAACCAGCGATGTGACAGACCAATGGGCAATGCTTCTGCCGAAATTTCCAGAGTGTGATCATTGGCAGAGATTACCGCCAATGCGGCGCCGCGTTCGAGAAATGTTTTGACGATAAGAAGTTCGTTTTGACCATCACCATCGATGTCGACCAGGCGTGGTGTACGGTCTTCGAAAACCGCATTTTTGTCCAAGGACAGCGTTACGATTTGTTGATCAGCAAGTTCCGCACTAACCGCACCGCCCTCAATCTGATCGCCAAGCACACCATGCCCGTATCGTTCGGTCGGTGAACTTAACCAGGCCCGGCGGATCGCGCCGTCTCCAACAACGATACCGCCATCTGGTAAAATATCGTCCGGGCGCAGTAAAGGTTGGGGTTTCGTCGTTGAGGACGGCGTGAGAACAAATTGCCCGTTTTTGTTTTGGAGGGTGAACCGTTCGCCGTCCGTGCGATCAATAATAACAGTGCCGTCACTGACGCTAATGTTCTGAACCGCACCGCCAGCGCTGACGGTGTGTTGAACAGGTGCGTCAGCCAGCGCCAGCGATGGACATATCGCCATCAGTAGAACAATCAGGTTTCTGTTCATTTTAGCCCTTGTCGGCGGGCCCTGAGAGGGCGTTTAAAATCTCTTCATCGCCGATATAGCCAATCGCCTTGCCACCTTCAACCAAGACGACCGGATTGCCGGTCATTTGGCGCCATTCAATGGCTTCGCGAAAACTGATGCCTGGCGGTGCGGTGCATACGGTGGCCGGGTCTGATGATCCGTCTGCCAGTTTTCCGCTGTGCCCGCCGATATCAACTCCTTCCGGCGTGCCGTCCGCGGCGAGTTTTAATTGAACATGCCCTGTTCGATCGAGATCGATCTGTCCTGAGCGGCCATCCAGCGTGGTCATGATTGCCGAGCCGGTCAGAACGTTAAGCGGGTTAACATGGCCAACAAAATCGCGCACATAATCGTTCGCCGGATTGAGGATAATATCTTCCGGCTCGCCATACTGTACGATATGGCCGCCATCCATAATGGCGATATGGTTGCCGATCTTGAGGGCCTCATCAAGATCATGACTGACAAATACGATGGTTTTCTTGAGCGATCGTTGCAGATCGAGAAGTTCATCCTGCAGGTGGGTACGGATCAATGGATCGAGAGCCGAGAACGGCTCGTCCATTAACAGAATTTCCGCATCAGTGGCAAACGCGCGCGCCAATCCTACGCGTTGTTGCATGCCGCCGGAAAGCTCATGTGCGAACTTGTCGCCCCATTTATCAAGGTCGACAAGTTTAAGTTTTTCCTGAACGATTTGATTAAGCTCGTCCTCTGGCATACCGCGTAGTTCAAGGCCGAGACCAACATTTTCCGAGACTGTGCGCCACGGCAAAAGGGCAAATTGCTGGAATACCATGGCAACGCGGGACATCCGCATACGGCGAAGTGTCTCTGCATCACAAGAGGCAACGTCGATACTTTTATTACCGTCCCTGACGTGAATTTCCCCGCGGGTGACTTTGTTAAGGCCGTTAACAGCGCGGAGCAGGGTCGATTTTCCGGATCCCGATAATCCCATCAAAACACATATCTCGCCAGCGCCAACGGATAGTGTCGCATCGGCTACGCCCAATACGGCGCCGGTCTCTTTCAGGATGCTGTCCCGGGTTCCGCCTTGATCAAGCAATTGCAGCGCGCGTTTTTGCTCGTCACCAAAGATAATGTCGACGTTTTTAAAATCGACAGCAGGCTGCGTTGGATGTGTCATTTGGCAGCCCCCCGGGTCGGTTGTTTGCAAATTCGATCCATCAGGATGGCGACGATGACAATAGCAATGCCGGCTTCGAAACCCTTCGCCGTGTTGACGGTATTGATCGCCCGGAGCACCGGTATGCCAAGGCCGTCCGCACCCACCATGGAGGCGATGACAACCATCGATAAGGATAACATGATGCACTGGGTCAGGCCGGCCATGATGGTTGGCATGGCGTGCGGGATTTCAACTTTCCAGAGCAGTTGTTTTTTTGTCGCGCCAAAACTTTCCGCCGCTTCAATCAACGGCACGGGAACGGAGGATACGCCGAGGTATGTCAGGCGAATGGGCGCGGCGACGGCAAAAATTGCGGTCGCAAACAGTCCGGGCACCATGCCAAGACCAAACAGAACAAGCGCCGGGATCAAATAAACGAAGGTCGGAAGCGTCTGCATCATATCCAATATGGGCCGCAGAATGGCCCAAACTTTGGGGCGATGCGCCGCCGCGATACCGACCGGAATGCCGATAGCGAGGCAAACCAGTGTAGCCCAGGTGACCAAAGAGAGTGTGTAAAGTGTGTCTTCCCAATACCCCTGATTAATGATCAACAGCAGTGATGGAATGACCAAGGCGACCAGTTTCCAGGACCGGTGGATGTAATAACCTATCGCAGCGATAGCGATCACCAAGATAAAAGGGTGTATTGAAATCAGTAGTTCGGCCATGCCCTCAAGAACAAATCCGAGACCAATCGTTATGCCATCAAAAAACCAGAAAAAATAGTCATTCAGGAAATCGACAAAATCCTCCATGACCTTACCGATGGGGATTTTATGATCTGTCAGCCATTCCATGGCGCGATGCTCCTGAATTAAATTCTAGAGTGCTTCCGGTGTTTTTTGGCTTGCCGAAAACGCTCTAACTCATTGTTAATACGCAATTACGCCGTCAAAAATTGAGATAATTTACTCGGGAATTGCGCTAAAAAAAACGGCTGGACCATCCGAACGCATTCAGACAACCCAGCCGTATTTTAAACAACACAAAAATAAGCGCAAATCCCGAGCGAGACGTTTATGATCGCAACAAGGCTTTTGCACAAACCTATTCTCCTAGAGGCCTAAGCCTTTTTTAGCAGCTGCCCAGCCGTCACCGCCATCCATGGTTTTAACGCCGGAAACCCAGCCTTTAACCACATCGGGGTGTTTTTTGAGCCATGCTTCCGCGGCTTTATCGGGATCTTGGCCATCATCCAGAATTGCGCCCATGATTTCGTTTTCCATGGCCAGCGAAAACTTCAGATTGCCAAGTAGTTTGCCAACGTTCGGGCACTCGCCAACGTAACCTTTACGCACGTTCGTGTAGATTGTCGCGCCGCCGAGATTGGGGCCAAAATAGTCATCACCACCACTTAAGTAAGTGAGTTTGAAGTTGGCGTTCATGGGGTGTGGTTCCCATCCCAGGAATACGATCATTTTTTTGCGTTTGTTGGACCGTTTGACCTGCGACAGCATGCCTTGCTCAGATGATTCAACCACTTCAAACCCTTTAAGGCCAAAGGCGTTTTTGTCGAACATACTTTGGATCAGGCGATTGCCATCGTTGCCGGGTTCGATGCCATAAATTTTGCCATCAAGCTGGTCTTTAAACTTGGCAATGTCAGCAAACGTTTTCATACCCGCATCGGCGGCGATCTTGTTAACCGCGAGAGTATATTTGGCGCCTTCCAGATTGGGCGTGGGCAGAACTTCGACACTTCCATTATCCCGGTAAGCCGCAAGATCGCCTTCCATGGTTGGCATCCAGTTGCCAAGGAAAACATCGATATCTTTGTTCTCCAGGCTTTTGTACGTCACCGGAACGCTCAATACTTTGGCATTTGGCGCATAACCCAAACTTTTTAGAACGACGGACGTGGCTGCAGTTGTTGCCGTAATATCGGTCCAGCCGACATCGGCAAAACGAACATTTTTACAGGACATCGCGGCCTCGGCCGCCGCACTGAAGCCAAGACTAAGCGCCGCGGCAGACGCAAGCGCCAAGGTTGTCGATCGAATTTTAGACATTTATAGTTCCTTCCCTGATAACGGGGCATGTGTGATGGACGGCCATTGGTGCCGATTTTACCCCCAATTTTAAGTGTTCAAAATTATAAGGCGAACGGCAAGGTGAGTTGTATATTGTCGACGCCTATTGGGCTCTATCCGACATGGTAGAAATCAGGTGCACTGTTCAAGCAGCCGTTTCATGAAGGTTTCGCATTCTTCAATCTGACTGATCTCGATAAATTCGTTCGGTTTATGGGCCTCGCCGATGCTGCCAGGACCGCAGACGACACCAGGGATACCGCCAGATTTTTGAAAGAGACCCGCTTCCGTTCCAAAGGCGACTTTGGCGTGATCATTGCGCCCGGCAAGGGCCTTTACGAACGTTACAACCTCTTCGTCGGCGCCAAGATCAAGGCTTGGCATATCGTTGTAACAATCGATGTCAATGCCGGTATCTGCACTGATTTTATGCATGCGGGGCACTAGTGTGCCGGCCGCAAACGCCCTAATTTCTGCATCCAGCGCATCTGGGTTTTCAGTTTCTATGCACCGCATATCGAATGAAAACATACATTTGTTGGGCACGATATTTAACGCCGTTCCGCCCTCAATAAGGCCAGTTTGCAGGGTCGTGTGAGCGACGTCATATAGATCGTCAAAGGGTCCTTCGTTGGCAATCCGGCGGGCCATTGAATTGATATAAACAACAAGTTCGGCCGCATACTCGATCGCGTTGACAGCGGATGGCGCGAGGCTCGAATGTCCCTCCAGTCCGCGTACCGTAACCTTATATCCGCGCGCGCCTTTGTGGCCAATGATCACATCCATACTGGTCGGCTCACCAATGATCGCCATCGCCGGTTTGACTGGCAACGTATTGATCATGTCGATCATGCGCCGGACACCGATACAGCCAATTTCCTCGTCATAGGAGAACGCCAGATGAATGGGGGTTTTCAGTGTTTGTGCATGGAACTCGGGTACCATCGCCAATGCGATGGCAATAAAACTTTTCATATCTGATGTGCCGCGGCCATAAAGCCGCGATCCGTTGCGGGCCAGGGTAAACGGGTCCGTATCCCAGTTTTGTCCATCAACAGGGACAACGTCGGTGTGTCCCGATAACATTACGCCTGGAATGTCTGGGTTGCCGATGGTCGCGTATAGGTTTGCTTTGGTGCCCTCGACGTTATGGACAAGCGTGCTTTCGATATCAAAGTCGGATAAATATTTTTGAATGAATGCGATCAATTCAAGATTTGAGTCACGGCTCGTCGTATCAAATGAAATCAGTTTTTCAATAAGGTCTAGGCTGGTTGGTTTGGCCATGGGAGCTCCGTCGGGGCTAAAAATGGGTATGCGTTTTCTCAGCAGTTTACAGAACGGCCAAACCTGACGCATAGCCTAAAGAATGCAAGATCCAAATTTTGGATATCAACGAGAGAATACTCAAACTCTTCAGCAGTCGAAATCAAATGTTAACTGGAAAAAGTGCGAAGGTTAACAGGACTGTATGTAATTGAAATGGCGGTTAATGACCCGGTACTGTCACTTTTATTTTTGAATTTAGTCTATTAACGCCATCATCTGGATGTCTTCTTGTCTTACTACCGCGGATGTTAAAATGTGTCCATTAGGATTACAATTTGGGCCCTAAGTACGGTTCAATGGATCGCAGAAATATGGATAGCAATTCCGATTGCGATGAAATATTCAGTTTCTCATATGCCCGTTTGCGGTGGGTTTTCACGGTTGTTATTGAGATATCGAGATTATAGCTGATCGATTCAGACGAATGCCCGCGCAGGACATGCTGAATGACCTCCTGTTCCCGGTCCGACAGCTCCGGTTTGCCAAAGCTGTCGAACAATTCATCGATGCGGCTGTCTATTGGGCGGTCCGAAATATTATCTTTGCGCAGAGACCAGAACTTTCGCGTAACCGCCCCAATGATCGGCAAATGGGCTTTCAGATTGGCCAACTGATCATCATCAAATGTATGTTCGTTTAGCGGACAATAAAGGCCGATTTCGACGGTAATATTATCGCTCTTGGCGCCCACCGGCACAGCGACTTCGATTTCCTCGTGACTGATCGGCCAGTTCTTGGTCAGGTAGCCGATTTCTTCATCAGGTGATGGTGATATTTTGAGGGAATTGTAATAAGCGATCTCATAAAAGTCGTCAGGAGCGAGGTCACGGATGCGGTAAACACCGAGATCCAGGCCTTTCAGATGGGCGAGATAGAACGGGTTTAATACGTACGTACCGTTGATGTAATTCTCGATCCCGGATTTTGATTTGGCGTCGGGAAAGGTATCGCAAATCGAGATCGGGCGTGAGCGTCCGCGGTTAATAAAAAATGTCGCCATCGTAAACGGCACCAGCTTGGATAAGCTGCTCAGCATTTGCTCGGGCAGGTCATCACTATCAACGCGATCGATCAATCTTTCGATGTCCGAACACCAATTTAGAGAGCCGGTGCTCATTTAAGTCGCTCCAACGCATTATTCCAACGCTTCACCAAACCGTGTCCTTCTCCGGGAGGATATACCCGGTTATCGAAATATAGGTAATCTCCATTAAATCGCCGATCATATCGAGCAGCAATGGCGAGATTTTTTTTAGAAACCCCAGTAAGGGCCTATTAGATAGATGTCAGCTTTAAATATCAATTATATCCGTTCACAGTTTCCTGCACTGTCATCAGCCAATGACGCCGCCGCCCCAATTTTCATGGACAATCCGGGGGGCACTCAGGTGCCTCAGGTTGTTATTGATGCGATGGTTGATTGCCTTGTTCACAGCAATTCAAATCTCGGTGGTGCCTTCGCTACATCTGAGCGTGCTGGTGCTGTGGTATCGGATGCTCATATTGCGATGATGGATTTCATGAACGCAAATTCACCACGTGAGATTGTCATCGGCCAGAATATGACGACACTGACGCTTCATATTTCACGCTCCATCGGCCGATCGTTTTCCGAGGGTGACGAGATCATTGTTACCAAGATGGAGCACGACGCCAACGTATCGCCGTGGTTATTAATGGCGCGTGATCACGGGTTGACGGTGAAGGTCCTGCCGTTTAACCGCGAGACTTTTGAGTTCGATATGGATGAGCTTGATAAACTGCTCAGCCCGCGCACCAAGCTGGTCGCTTTCAACCACGCCAGCAATATGACCGGGACGATTAACGACGTAAAAGCAGTTGTTAAGCGTGCCCATGATGTCGGCGCGCTGGTTTATGTGGACTCGGTTCAATATGCACCGCATGGCGTTATTGATGTTCAGGATCTGGGCTGCGATTTTCTGGTCTGTTCCCCGTACAAGTTTTTTGGCCCGCACATGGGGGTGCTATGGGGCCGCGAAGATCTGTTGATGGCGCTAGAACCCTACAAGCTCCGCGCCGCAGCGGAAAGTTTGCCCGATCGTTTTGAGACCGGCACACTTAGTCACGAAGGCATGGCGGGCATTACCGCAACGATTGACTATTTCGCCGCCATCGGACGCGATCATGCGGATCAGATCTATCACAGCCGATATGATCAGTTTGGCGAACGGCGGCAGAATTTGTGCGCCGCCCTGGATTATCTGACCGATTATGAAATTCCCCTAACGCGTAGCCTGATAGAAGGTTTAAGTTCTCTACCAGGTGTAAAAATTCACGGCATCACCAATCCCAACGCGATGAATTTACGTGTCCCTACGGTATCGTTTACCGCCGAAGGCCATCACCCGAAGACGATTGCCGCGTCTTTGGGAAAACAAAGTATCCAGGTCTGGGATGGGCACAACTATGCGCTCGGCCCGGTCGAATATCTGGGGTTAATGGACGGCGGCGGTGTCGTTCGCGTCGGCCTTGCCCACTACAATACCATGGAAGATGTGGATTTGACGGTTGCCGCCGTGGCGGCTCATCTGAGTGCGTGAACGAATTGCGCTCAATTGTCCTCCTCGGGGAGGATGTACACGGAAAATAAAATTCACGATAATTGAAGGGTAAAAACAATAATAAGTAATGTGTCCATGTCGATGGGTTCCATAAGAACCGGGGGTTAACCATTTGGTTTCGTCCAATGCCAACGAATTTATGGACTTAAGTTGAACAGTCTAAACACAAACGGAGAGGCAGAAATATCATGAAGAAAATCTTTAATATAGCGACGCTGGCGGCGGCTGTGCTGGTTGCAGGATCCCTGCAGACCGCATCGGCTGAAACATTGCGCGTTGGAATGGAGTGCACTTATGCACCCTTTAATTTCAAAACCGCCAGCGGTGAGCTCGACGGGTATGACGTTGATGTCGCCAAGGGCGTCGCCAACCTCATCGGCGCGGATGTAAAATACGTTTGCCAGAAATGGTCCGGCATGATTCCGGCCCTCCTGGCCAACAAGTTCGATTTGGTCGTTGCCTCCATGTCGATCACGGACAAACGCAAAGAGAAAATGGATTTCTCCGTCCCTTACCGAATTTCCGTCGGACGCCTGGTTGGTGCAAAAAAGGCCAACCTCAAACTGTTTGATTCAAAAGGAATGCCGATGGCCGATAGTTTCAGTGGCCTGAAAGTAGGGTTGGAGCGGTCTTCTACGTATGCCTCGTGGTTTGAGGCCAAGTTACCGGATGCCAAAGTGATGTTTTATGACTCGTCTGAAACCTTATATCTCGATCTGGAAAACGGCCGCACGGACATGATCATGACCAATCCGATGAAGGCCCATCTCAAGTTCCTTAGCAAAGACAACGGCAAGGGTTTTGAATTTGTCAGCCCAGCAATCGAAGAAGAAAAATATTTTGGGATCGGTGTCGGGATCGGGCTGCGTAAAGGTAATGACGCATTGCTTGTCCGTCTGAACAAAGCGGTTACGACATTGTCCAATGATGGTTCACTGGAGAAATATTCGTTGAAATATTTCCCCTTCGCGATCCACAAACCCCTTATGAACTGATAACCTCCCTGGTTACACTGGCGGTGGGGAGAACGATCAACCCGCCGCCGGTATTTTCAGAAAATCGTGACATAATAAAAATATTAAAGGGTTTACCTGACATTTAATTAAAGGGCGGGTAATTGAAGGGCGGGGGCAAAAAATATGGATGCGTTAACAGGCTGGTGGGATGATTTTTTCTGGGGAACGATGGTCGTTGTTCAGCTGTTTTTTACGTCCGTCATATTGATGACCATATTCGGACTGATCGGTTCTGCTGCTAAACTCTCAAACAGTAAAATCGCTCAAAGAATGGCCGCCGGGTATACGGTGGTTTTTCGTGGTACGCCGGAAATTCTTGTCTTGATGTTGATGTATTTTGGTTCAGCGATCACCCTGACGGCCCTCTTCAAAATATTTGATCCAAGTGTACAGTTTGTCGACATTCCACCTTTTTGGGCCGGCAGTTTGGCCCTCGGATTGATCGTCGGCTCCTACGCTACGGAAACATTTCGCGGTGCCTTTTTAGGGGTTTCCCCTGGGCCGGTCGAGGCCGCAAGGGCGCTCGGCATGTCGAGCCTGCAAACCTTTTTTTACATCAAAGTCCCCGAGATGTGGCGCCTCGCCCTGCCGGCGTACGGCAATCATCTCCTGTCCCTAATTAAAGACACTGCCCTGGTCTCGGTCATCGGCCTGACTGAAATTCTATACATTGCCGAACAAGCGACCGCAACGACCAACAAACCATTTACCATGTTGATCTTCGTCGGCGCTATCTACCTGACATTATCGACATTAATCACGTTAACCGTCATGGCCTTGGAGCGGTATTCCAACCGTCATCTGGAGGGCGCACGATGAGCTTTGATATTGCCCTGATCATCGACAGTATTCCGAAAATGCTGGGCGGTATCGGACTGACCTTCCAGTTGCTGTTTTTGTCCGGCGCGCTCGGCCTGATCCTCGCCGTGATTCTTTTGCTTATGCGCAGCAGCGGCAGATGGTATCTGGTGGCGCCCGCGATGGTCCACATTTATGTTTTTCGCGGCACCCCTATTCTGGTTCAGATTTTCATAATCTATAACGGACTGCCGCAGTTTGAGTGGATCAGAGACAGTATTTTGTGGCCCATCCTGCGAGAACCTTTCGGTTGTGCGATTATTGCCCTGACCTTAAACACCGGTGCCTATGTTTCCGAAATCCTTCGCGGCGGCGTTCTCGGAGTTGACCGGGGGTTATCTGAAGCCGGCGCAGCACTTGGTTTGTCTAAGGCCCAGCGCGCCATTTATATCACCGCGCCAATCGCCATTCGGTTGGCCATTCCTGCCTATAGCAACGATTGCATCAGCCTGATGAAGTCGACCGCTCTGGTAAGTGTCATCACCTTGGCTGACATGATGGGAATCGCGACGACGATTTACGGCGAAACCTATGCGCCGTACGAGGTGTTCATATCGTTGGCGGTGATCTACCTAATTATAACGTGGTTCATCCAAAGGGGTTTTGGGGTGTTTGAAAAACGCATGAGCCGATACATTGTGAAAGAGGCATAAGATGAGTGACACCGGGGATCAACCGATCATTTTACTCGAAAACGTCGACAAGTTTTTCGGCGGGTTTCAGGCGTTAACAAAAGTCAATCTGACTGTCGACAAGGGTGAGAGGGTTGTTGTTTGCGGGCCATCGGGGTCGGGTAAATCAACTATGATCCGCTGTATCAACCGACTGGAAGAACACAATGGTGGTAAAATTGTCGTCAATGGCAACGAGTTGACCGGGGATGTTAAGGATATTGATGCGGTTCGCCGTGAAGTCGGTATGGTCTTTCAGAGCTTTAATTTATTCCCCCATCTGACCGTTGTCGAAAATCTGATGCTGGCACCAAAACTGGTGCGCAAAACATCTAAAGCCGAGAATCGGGCAACGGCAATGCAATTTCTCGAACGGGTCAAAATCCCCGACCAGGCCGACAAGTTTCCAAGCCAGCTTTCTGGTGGTCAACAACAACGGGTGGCGATTGCCCGGTCCCTCTGTATGAACCCGGAGATTATGTTGTTTGACGAGCCGACGTCAGCCCTTGATCCTGAGATGATTTCGGAAGTCCTCGACGTTATGGTTGATCTTGCCAATGAAGGCATGACGATGATCTGTGTGACCCATGAAATGGGATTTGCCCGCTCCGTCGCTGATAAGGTTGTGTTTATGGACAAGGGAGAGATTGTCGAAATGAACGCTCCGGCCGAGTTTTTTCAAAACCCAAAAAGCGCCCGAACACGGGACTTCCTCAACCAGATTATTACGCATTAAACATTGTTTTATGCAATTACGTCGTCGTAAATTTTTAAAATTTACTCGGGAATTGCTATCGTCGCGTCATTGGGCGCGGTGCCTTACATAGAGAATTAAAATGAACGAACCCGATATTTCAACATTCGCTGAAAGTGCCGAGATCATGGCCGCCGCAGCGGGCAATCTCATCCGCGCCGCGGCTGAGCGTCCCTTTGAAATGGAAATCAAAGGTGATGGCAGTCCGGTCACCGATGTTGATAAAGCGGCGGAAGACTGTATTCGCGACATCATCGCTGAGCGCTATCCCGATCATGGCATTCTCGGCGAAGAACGCGACCCGGTATCCCCCGATGCTGAATTTGTCTGGATCATTGATCCAATTGACGGCACGTTGCCATTTTTAGCTGGGATCCCCGTATTCGGTACCCTGATTGCCTTGATGCAGGGAGATACACCGCTGCTCGGTATTATCGATATGCCGATGACCAATGAGCGCTGGGTCGGGCGGCACGGCATGCCAACACTGCGCAACGGTAAACCCGTGCACACCCGGGCCTGCGGCGATCTGTCGAGCGCCCTGATGTCGACCAGCAACCAGTATTTTTACGGTCCGAACGATCGTGATGTCTTGGACCGCATGAAATCAGAAACCCGCCTCGCGGTTTATGGCGGCAGCTGCATGTCCTATGCCCAGTTGGCGACGGGCCGCATCGACGTCGGATTCGATGTCCAGTTCGACATTCATGACTATCTCGCTCTGGTACCGGTCATTGAAGGCGCGGGCGGCGTTATATCGGATTGGAGCGGCGCCCCACTCGGGCTTAACTCAGGAGACAGGTTCGTCGCCTCTGGTGATCCGAGGGTCCATGAACAGGCACTCCGTACAATCGCAGGATAACTTTTACCCATGAAGGCGAGCTTCCTTGATGGCAGCTAAAAATCGTCATTAATTAAAACACTGCGATTTCGGCCCTGCGTTAACGCGTTGATTGTGTGGACTATTGATTCCGGCCAATTACGGGAAATGACAGCAGTCGTTAAAGCGCACCTGAACTGTTATTCGGACTGTTTACGCCACCAGTCGATGGTGTCGCTGGCAACACTTTCAAAATTTGGCATAAGATTTTGTATTGCGTCGATGTCGGTGCTGTTGTTTTCAATTTCACCAGCTAGTTCGGAAATTCGGGCGGCAAACATTGACCCGCAGGCGCCCTTTATCGAATGTGCAGCCTCTCGTATCTGAATTGGATCGGCTGCGCCAACGCCCTGGCGCAGTTCCTCCATACGGCCGAGTAACGAAATTTGAGCTGTATTCATTAACGACGCCACGATTGCCGGGGTCATCTGCTCACGAAAAACGTCCAGTTTGTCGATATCGCCAATGGGAGACCCTTCCGGCAAAGAGACGAGGGCGTCGTTTGGCATATCGGTATTTTCATTTCCCGTATTTTTTGGGCCGCCTTCTTTAAGGGGATTGATGGATAACGAGTTGGTATCATCGGGCGGTGAGCCTCTACACCATCTATAGGTAGTGAGGGTATCGCTAAGCTGTTGTTCCGTGAACGGTTTGGTCAATACGCCATCCATACCGGCCGTGATGAATTCCGTATGGCGTTCAGTGAAGGCCTCTGCCGTAAGGCCGACAATAGGGAGTGTTTTCCCGGTGTCAGTGGTACGGATCATGCGCGTTGCATCAATGCCGTTCATTTCCGGCATATGAATGTCCATAAACACCAGGTCGGCCCAGTCTTCTTTCGCCGCCACGACCGCATGTTTACCATTTTTCACATGGATGACCTTATGGCCGGCTTTTTCAAGAAAGGCCCGTGCAATTAAGGCATTAACTTCATTGTCTTCGGCAATCAGAATATTCAAAGGTTCAATCGCCTGAATGGCATCATGAATTCCTTGCAAAGAGAGCGTATCGGACTCGATCTTAGATGCCGCGTCAAAAGGAAGAAAAACATCAAACACGGTGCCTTTGCCAAGGTCACTTTTGGCGTAAATTGTCCCGCCCATCAATTCGGTCAGTTGTTTGACGATGGAAAGCCCCAGGCCTGTTCCGCCAAATTTTCGGGTGATCGTACTGTCTTCTTGGGTAAACGCATCAAATATCGCGTCAACCCGATCAGGGGCGATGCCAGCACCTGTGTCTTTAACAGAAAACTGTATTAAATGATCTTTGGTTTTGAGGGTTGGGTCGTCTGGATTATCGGCGCTTCCGATGGTCAGGGTTACGCTACCCTTGTCCGTAAATTTGATAGCGTTACTCAGTAAATTCCATAACACCTGGCGTAATCGAACAGGGTCACCTTTAACGATGATATTTGCATCTATTGTATCACTAACCGCCAGGATCAGACCTTTATCGTCGGCCAAGCTCTGAAAAGGTGTTGCAATCATCGATACCAGATTATTCATGCTGAATACTTTTTCTTCGAGTTCCATACCGCCCGCTTCAATTCTGCTCATATCAAGGACATCGTTGATGATGGCAAGAAGGGTTTGACCGGAAGAAAGAATGGTCCCGACTTTATTTTGCTGGTCCTGGTTAAGGTTGGTATCTTTCAGCAGTTGCGCCAGTCCTAACACGCCGTTCAACGGGGTGCGGATTTCGTGGCTCATTGTTGACAGGAAGTTTGACTTGGCGAGATTTGCCGATTCTGCAGCAATGCGAGCAGTCTCTGCCGCCATTTGGGCTTCCTTCAGGTCTGTGATATCGACTCTCATGCCGACAATGCCGCCATCGGGCATACGGCGTTCCGAAATTCTTAACCAGCGTCCATCGGTTAATTCCTGTTCAATGGTTATATTGCTGGCGTAATGGGCTTGCATGCGTTCCGCAACCCATTCCTCAATCCGGCCGATGGCATTTTCGTATTCGCCCTGAATTGCGCCTTGGCGAATGATGTTCTCGAACTGGGCTCCTGGTTTCATGAATTTTTTTGACTTTGGGTAGTATCGCCGGTACGTGTCATTGCACAATACAAGGCGGTCATCGGCATCATAGTAGACGAACCCTTCTTCGATAATATCGAGCGCAGCAAGAAGTTGTGCCTTCGCCTGGTCGGCTTCACCCGCCAAAATTATTTCATCGGTAATGTTTCGCGCTGCCCCCCGGTAACCCAGAAAAACCCCCGAAGCGTCATAGAAGGGCTCGCCGCTGGTTGCGAGCCAGCGCGTTGCATCAGGGCCAATACGCCTGTACCTGAAATTGTAAAACGGGGAATGAGCGTTCAGGGTCTCGATATGGGCAGTCCAGTCCGCATCCGGGATGCCGTCCCCCCTCATATCCATGCGCGATTTGCCGTAGTGCCACTCTGGTTTGATCCCAGTGTACTTCTCTACATTTTCGCTCAGGTATACGAAACGGTGCTGGGCATCGGTTTCCCAAAACCAACCGTCTATAAGGCTCTCAAATTGTTCGTGCCGCTCCATCATGTAATGAATACTAAAGGTAATTGATGGATATGGAAAATACAGAAGTATTCAGTCAACGCGCCCTGGATCTGCTATCACACCTAATTGCCCGCTAGAGGTCGTTAATCTTACCAAATAGCGGTTTGAGTCGCGTCCGTCTGGTGCCCGTGCTAATAATCAAGCCACCTCAAGTGATACGCGGCGTACCATTCCTTTCTTACAACTCCAGATACGAAATTGCAGTGAGTGCCAGTTATATGAAATTGCGGACATTTCTTTTTGCAGTGCTGCTTCTAGTCGCAATTGTTCCTACTGTCGTATTTGAAGGACTCCCGCGTTCGCGCGCACTCGAAAAAGAAATTGGGGACGTTTCAGAACGCCATCTGCTGTTGGCCCGAAATATCGGTTTGGCACTTGAGAGATATGATCAAGATGTTAAAGCGACGTTTAAAACACTCGTGTTTAACATGCTGTCGAGTAACCCGCTCTCGAATACGCATGAACTGCTGTTAGGTCTTAATATCCGTCATATTTGTATCGCAGATCTTAAATCCGGAAAGGTATTACATACTTTGAATGAAGCGGTTGCGCCGTGCCCACCCGTAATCCCGCCAAAAAGGTTTCAAGTATTCCTCGATAATGCGGCGCGGGGTTCAATCACGTTTACGCCCGTTCTGCCTGGCCCTGATGGAACGCCAATATTGTATTTGGTTTCGAAAATTGGCGATAAATTGGCCGTTGGCGCCGTACTCACCGATTACATTGTTGGTCTCGCAAACAACATCAGTTTTGGCAAGAAAGGTCATGCGGCGATTGTCGATCACACGGGGAAAGTCATTGCCCACCCTTTGCCGGAGTGGCGCCGCTCGATGAAAGATATTTCAAAAGTCTCTGCCGTTAAACGTATGCTTAACAAAGAAACGGGGGTTGAGACGTTCTACTCTCCTGCGCTGAAAGACGACATGATTGCGGGTTTTACATGGGTGAAAGGTCCGGATTGGGGCGTTATGATCCCGCAGCCGATGTCAGAACTGAAAGTGCGGGCGGAAGAAGCGCAGCAGCAGGCCATCGATATCGTTATCAGCGGGATTGTGCTGGCCGTTGTTTTGAGTTGGATAATCGCGGGTTATTTGACCAAACCCGTTCTTAATGTCGTGGGGACGGCGCGGCGGTTTATTTCAGGCGACCAATCGGCCCGCGTACCCCCTCCTCAATCGCTGGTGCCAAGAGAGTTGGGCGATTTGGCGAATACCTACAATGCTCTTGCTGATTCAATCGGCCATGCTCACCATACACTCTCCAACATCGCAAAATCAGTGTCATCCGTGTACGGGGAAAATTCAGCGTCTCAGCTGATTAGCGACATTATCAGAATATTGCCGGTGGATTACGCCTATTTTGGCGAGCTGGTTCCCGATGACCCCTCGCGCGTACGCACCATTTCATTTTACAAAGATGGCGTGGAAATGCCGGGTTTTGAATATGACCTCCAGGGGTCACCATGCGTCAATGTCGTGGGGACAAAAACATGCATCTACAACGGTTCGGTCCAAGAAGAGTTCCCGGACGACAAGGGACTGAAAAAGATGGGCGTAGTCAGTTACGTTGGTATGCCGGTAAACGATTCAGCGATGAAACCGATCGGTCTGTTGGTCATCATGAGCCGAACACCGCTGGAAAATGTAGCGGCAATCGTCGATTCATTACGTATTTTTACAAATCGTTTGTCTTCCGAATGGCAACATCAACAAATTGACGCGAACCTTCATGCAGCGTTGGACGCAGCAAGGCAAGCCAGCAACACAAAATCGATGTTTCTCGCCAATATGAGCCATGAATTGCGCACACCCCTCAACGCAATTATTGGTTTTACATCCATTCTCGCTAACGAGTCGTACGGCCCACACTCTGATCCCAAATATGCCGAGTATGCTAATGATGTATTGCGATCCAGTGAACATCTGCTTGAGGTTATCAACGACATTTTAGATATATCGTAACTGCCCAGGTAGGGCTGCCTGACAGTCAGGCGCCGCGGAGTCGGGCGATCAGGATTTCGGGATCCTGCCTGAGCG
>WASW01091724.1_pt1 | contig 24372 bp, 27 predicted proteins | sample 5698521 | NCBI WGS metagenome assembly WASW01 (sample SAMN11175560, study PRJNA528189) | sponge metagenome | isolation source: marine sponge | host: Leucetta | place: Antarctica: Western Antarctic Peninsula, King George Island | collected 2013-01
ATTTGACTTTGAAAACAGCTTGAACAAATGGGTGAGGATACCTGCGACCAAAATTATCTGGCCCTATTGTGAAACAGGCCTAATAGATTGTAAACCGATAATTGTAACTGGCTAGAGCGTTATCAGTGATCCAAAAATCGCCGCAAACGCCCTAATGATCAGATACTTGCGCAAAGCGCTCACTTAATCCCGTATCATAAATCAGGCCTTCAGGGGTCAATATGATGGCAGAGGTGCTCGAGTCTCTAACAAGTCCCTTACGTATCAATGCCGTCCAAACAGCCGCATTTGAAAACCCGCTGGCATCACGCGCTGATACCGTGAAGGAGCCAACGTGAACATGATCTCCATGGATGTGAGGAAGATGACCGAGTGTTATGTCCCCACTGCTCTGATCGGAATTCCCCTGCTCTTTGGCCAGTATTTGCGCAAGTGCCAGCGTACGGAGTTGAAGTTTATTGAGTTTCAGCGGATTTTTTTTGAGCGCCATACATATTCTCCTGACAGATATCGTTAAACAAATTCACCACAAGCTCCAAGAAGATGCAATCAATTGAAATACATTGACACGTACCTGAAACATTGATTCCGGCTAGTATCTGATCATCAACCACCCACAACGGGATGTTGTTCATTTTTGTGTAATTGAAAATAACGATCTGGTGCTCTTATCATGACAATTTCCACCTTAGCCACACCACGCGTTGAAGGGGCAATAGCTTTTTTTGAGGGAAAACACCCCGAAGAAAACCCCTACTCGCCGCTAAAACCAGAGTTCCACGATTGGCTTAATGGATATGAATGCGAGATCGAGTTTATCTCAGATGCATTTGACGCCTGTTATGGGCTACCCTGTGGATCTGCTTAGTCTCTCTGTTTCATTTTGATCAATGCGCAAGGATCGGGTGGTTCCCCCCCGTTTTAAATGGTTTTCTATTTCTCCATTAACAGATGGAGAAAATGATGCCCTATACTCAACAAAACATGATAGCTTTCGAAAGAGCCTCCCACGGTGATACAAACTCGGGTTTACCGTCCTCAATGCCAGAAGAACATCCTGTGCCAACCAGTCAAAACCATAAAGATTATGATCGTATCGCCAAAGCGATCCGGTATATCGTTGAAAACAGTCTGGACCAGCCGGAACTATCTGATGTTGCCGCAGCGACAGGCCTAAGTGAATTTCACTGTCAGCGCCTGTTTACCCGCTGGGTCGGTGTCAGTCCTAAAAAATTCCTGCAGTATTTGACGTTGCAGTACGCGAAAGACTCGCTTGCCCAATCGACCAACGTTCTTGATGCCGCATTTGATTCAGGTCTTTCAGGTCCAGGGCGACTTCACGACCTGTTTGTTAATCTGGAATCCGTTACGCCGGGTGAATACAAATCAAAAGGTGAAGGCCTGACCTTTCGGTATGCGACCCATAAAACCCGTTTTGGTGAGTGCCTGGCCGTTGAAACGAACCGGGGCCTGACGGGGCTATCGTTTATCGGCGAGGGTGGTATTGAAGCGGTTCTTGCTGAACAGAAAACCGGTTGGGAAAACGGTGATTGGGTGGCAGATCGTTCAGCCGGGCAATCCGCTGTCAGCAAGGCCTTGATTGATACGCCGGATGTATCAAAAGAAGGATCAATATCATTACTTCTTCGGGGCAGTTCTTATCAGGTAAAGGTTTGGGAGGCTTTGCTCAAAATTCCAAGCGGCGCAACCGCAACTTATGGTGAGATGTCGGAAAAGGCCGGATTTGGGCGCAAAGCGGCGCGGGCATTTGGCAACGCCTGTGGGGCTAACCGAATTGGTATTTTGATCCCATGCCACCGGGTTATCCGCGACACTGGTGTGATTAGCGGATACCGCTGGGGTACTGAACGCAAACATGCTGTACTGGCCTATGAAGCGGCCCAAACTTATCAGGACTACCGGGCGGCCGTATGACGTCTTCGAGGGCTGATTATAGCAAACAATGCGAATTTCTGGACGACCCTCAAACGGGTTGGAGCGTTGGAACGTTTGGTGCCATTGCCGAATTTAATAGATATACGGAGGAATCTGTTTCTATCACACATGATGGCGATTTTTCGCTCGCTATAACCGACCTCGGGGCCCTACAGATAAAACATCATCCAAAAGCCCGGATTCTTCCCTATGAATGTCTGTCCAAACTGGACAACGCGTGGTCACAAGGGGTTGTCATTAACTTACCAATGGCGGCCGCGCGGATGTCCAACAATTGTGTGATCACCGATATGGGGGACGATAGTGAGGTGCTTTTAACGAATAGCGCCGGTCGATTATTTGATCTTGGACTAGGTATACCGCATATCGAAGCCTGCATTCGAACCGATGACCAGTCTCTCATCAAAGTCTTGGAAACATATGCGGAAACGCCGCTGTTTGGCGAGGATAAAACGATTCTGGCTGCTTTGCACGAGGCAAGCCCGGCACGTATTTTTCGGTCAAAATTGGGGAGAATTGAGGTGTATCAAGCGATACCCTCGTCTGCGTCCAATGACGTCACGCCTCATGGCCCACACACCCACCTGATGCCAGAATTGCTCGCTCATAACCGCACGCACGCGGCCAACATACCTGTGCCTGAAGGCTGGGTTCCTTGTTTTGCGTTTTATCCGCCCAATCCAATTCGGAATGGTGACGGAGATATTATGCCCTTCGATCGAGATGCTTTCGATCGCTTTCAAAATCTCATTCAGAGGCATTCGGCTCCGGAAATTTCTAAAATCAAACGGGATACGCTGGACGCACTTGCCGCCGGGAAATCACCTCAATTACAGCCTGTTCCGTCATCACGGGCCGAACGCACTGCATTACGTATCGCGCTACGGCAATTTTACCACCTTCGGGGCCCGTCAGATATTTTGTCACAGTGGAAATCACTTTATGAACCGACGGGTCGGCAATAGGTTTCCCTGACAAACAGCGAAATAATTACAGAGCATATACCGCCCCCGACAAGAAATAATAAGGCAGTTTCATACGCCCCTTCCGAATAGACACGAGCACCATTAAGAGCTTGCCCCTCCCATCCCTTGTCCAGAAGCCAGCCCACCGCCGGCTGAAGAACAGCGCCCGCAATCATTACGCCCATATTGACGAACGCAACGGCACCGCCCGCGGTACCGACTGAATTATTTTCGCGCGCCAATGCAAAACAAATAACCATGCCGGCTGACGAAGCGCCATTGATAATCAGCAATATATTGACGGCCAACAACGACAACGGCGCCGCAAAAATAAGGATTGAAATACTTGTCATTGAGACTATTGCCGAGATTACCAACGGCATTTTCCGCTGACCGATGCGATCCGATACCCATCCGATCAAAGGTGCGCTTACGCCCCACCCAATCAGCAATAACGAGGCTGAACCGGCTGCCGCAGGCCGTGAGAGACCATAGACCTGCATTAAGTAAGGGACACACCACAGCGCGCCAAACGCGAGCAAAGACGACGACATACATCCGCCCAATGCAGATAACAACCAGGTCTGTCGATTTTTGAGTGCGCCTCGCAATCCGGCTAAAACCTGACTGATAGAAACGTCTTTAGGACTGTTCCCATGTTGGTCTTTGGGGTGGTCTCGAACCAATATCCAGATAAGAAGTGAAAGAGCCAATGCCGCAACCGCACCAAACACCATCGTACCGCGCCATCCAAAACTATCGACCGCCGCAGCGAGCGGCGCTTGGCCGCCAACACCGCCGGACAATCCAATCAACATGGTCAATCCGCTAACGTAAGCAAATTTTTTAGGTTCGAACCAGATCGAGGCCAGTTTCAAAGTTGAGACAAAAAAGAATCCTGCACCACATCCAATCAATAATCGTCCAGCATAAGCAACGGTAAGCGTATCTGCCGTCGCAAACAGCAGCGAGCCACTTGCGCATAATAATCCCGCGATGCACATTACCCGGCGCGGCCCCCACCGGTCCGCCATAATGCCGACAGGAATTTGCATTGCCGCATAGGAATAGAAGTAGAACGCTGACAGGTTGCCAAGAACGGCGGCGTTGACACCAAAATCGCGCATCAACTCGGAAACCATAACACTTGGCGCAACGCGTTGAAAAAAAGCATAAAAAAAGCCAAGCGCGCCGCAAGACCATATGACCCATGGCAAAATTGGAGAAGAGAGTGGACGCGGCGTACTAGGCATAGGTCTTTGTCTCACTTGTATTCATAATCGTATTGGACCGCCCACTACCCTTCCATTAAACTCTGGTCAAATTTAATGGAGTTAACAAAATGAAGTTTTACCATACAATGGTTCGCGTTTCTGATTTGGATAAATCACTCGATTTTTACTGCAACGCACTCGGACTTAAAGAAACTCGCCGCTATGATCGTCCGGAGGGCCGTTATACATTGGTGTTTATTGCGGCAGAAGCAACCCCCGATGCCGAGATTGAATTAACCTATAATTACGACCCGGAAGAGTACTCTGGCGGACGAAATTTCGGTCATTTGGCGTTTCACGTCGATAATATTTACGATACATGCCAAAAATTAAAGGATCACGGAATCACCATTAACCGGCCACCACGCGATGGACATATGGCATTCGTCAAATCACCTGACGGGATTTCAATCGAATTGCTACAGGACGGTGACAAACTTGAACCAGCAGAACCCTGGGCCTCAATGGAAAATACCGGCAGTTGGTAAATCCGTTATGAAATACGGCGGCGGCTACCACGTCGCCCTTTTTTCATATCACTATCACCAAGGACAGGGGGTTTTGCGGCAATTGGCCCAAGAGCAGCCTCGATCTTGTCCTTGGCAGGGGAAGCGCCGGGAACATAGTCTTTCAACGCGTCCGCCATTGCTTTGACATGCCCCGGAGATGTACCGCAACATCCACCAATAATCCTGGCGCCCGCATCTCGCGCTAACCGCGCATAATCGGCCATCACTTCGTGAGATCCTGAATAGACAATTTCACCATCCTGATATTGCGGGATCCCGCAATTACCTTTCGCAATTAAAATGTCACCCGCCCCAGCACTTCGGCCAAGTCCTAGAACAGTATCAACCAGAGTTCCTGGGCCAATACCACAATTAGCACCAAATGCAACCAAACGCGTTTCAAGACCACGGGCATGCTCAACAGCCTTTTCGGGAGAAATTCCCATCATGGTGTGGCCAGCAGTATCAAAGGTCATAGTGGCGACCACTGGCAGCCCCGTTACTGCGGCGCCGGCAACGGCTGCGGTGATTTCCTCGATACCAGATATGGTTTCAATCCACAAAACATCAACGCCGCCATCGGCCAGTGCCTGCGCCTGTTCAGTAAACGCTTGTGTACCTTGCTCAATACTCAGCGGGCCCACTGGTTCATAAATTTCACCGGTCGGCCCCATTGATCCAGCAACGACAACGGTGCGATCAACTGCGTCGGCTTCGGCGCGTGCGATCCGCGCACCTGCCTGGTTGATTTCCTGTACCCGGTCCTGGTCACCGTGCAACATCAGGCGATATTTATTTGCACCAAATGTGTTGGTCAAAATAATGTCAGACCCGGCATCAACAAATCCCTTGTGCAACGCATGGACCCGGTCCGAATGGTCTATGTTCCAGATGTCAGGTGCATCACCACTTTGCAACCCCATGGCAAAAAAATTGGTCCCGGTCGCGCCATCAGCAAGAAGGTAGTCTCGGGTTTGAAGAAGTTCGGATAATAAGTCTGACATTAAAAAGATTTCCAGAAAGTAGATTATTTACGCCGGCGATTAACCCGCCGGGGCCTAATGCCATCAGCAGCTTGACGACCCTTGAGATCGTCAAGGATTGCAGCGCGCTCTGCGTTGGTGGCATTTCTCCAGCCGGCAATTTCATCGCGTGTCCGCCAACACCCCGTGCAAAATCCGGTTCCTTCATCAAGGACACAGATACTTATGCATGGCGATGCAATTTCCGTCGAATGAGGCATTATTTAGTTCCTATTGTACTCTTACAAAGGCAAGTAGGTCGATTGAACGACTATATCAAGCTATTGCTATTCCGGCGTTGCCGAAAGTGCAATGCGAAATTCTAACTGCGAACTATTGTGAAACATTCGTTGTCAGTTTCCAAATAAACCTAATCTGCACCATATGATCGTACTCGACGCTCCGAGATCATCAGGTATAGTTTAGACATGAACAGCAATCCACATGTATCCCCATCTTCGTCTGCGCCTTTATTAGGCCCGGGTGACCCACCCCCATTTGAAATTATTAATGGCAACGGAAAGGCCCAGCTGCTTCTCGTTGCTGACCATGCCAGTCGCCAAATTCCACATAATCTTGCAAACCTCGGATTAGCTACCTCAGAATTTGATCGCCATATCGCCTATGATATCGGTACAGAAGCAGTTACCAGAATATTATCGAAAAAGCTCAACGCACCTGCGGTAATTGCCGGATATTCTAGGATGGTTCTGGATCTAAACAGGCCCCCAGGCCACCCAGATTCGATCCCGTTGATCAGTGATGGCACACTTATTCCGGCCAACCAAAATCTGACCGAGCTGGAAAAAGATCGCCGAATTAGTGAATTACACGACCCCTATCATGAGGCTATCAGCCACATGATAGCCCATATTTGGAACCGCGGCTCTGCGCCTGTATTATTTTCGGTTCACAGTTTCACCCCCAACTATGGTGACGACGAGCGCCCTTGGGACGCTGGAATTTTATGGAAACGCGACCCAAGAATAGCCGTTCCCATTATGGATATGTTCAAATCTCGCGGCCTGAATGTTGGTGATAACAAACCGTATTCGGCACATGACCTAGCCTATACCGTCGATGCACACGCGACCGCAGCGGGACTTGCATCGTGCGGATTGGAAATTCGCCAGGATCAGGTCTCCGATACATTCGGAATCGAGCGTTGGAGCAAGATTTTGATAGAAGACTTAAGCGTAATTCTGACCCAAGATAGGTTATACGAATCAAGGGAATACTAGAAAATTATCTTCGGGGGTGACAAATGCATGGATCAGAACCCAGCTTTACGGTTGGCATTGAAGAAGAGTATATGCTTGTCGAACAGGACACACGCGAACTTGCGGTTGATCCGCCCGAAGGTATTTTTGCCGACTGTGAACGCCGCCTCCCAGGTCTCGTAAAACCCGAATTTCTAAAAGCACAAATCGAAACCAATACGCCAGTGTGCCAATCCGTGCCGGAAGCGCGCGAGAAACTGGCTGAGCTCAGGTCGGCCGTTTCAGACGTTGCCGAACAGCATGGGTATGCCATTATCGCCGCCTCGACGCATCCGTTTGCGAAATGGCAATCCCAGCACCATACTGACAAAGAACGCTACAACGTCCTGGCTCAGGACCTTCAGACGGTCGTCAGACGCCTGTTGATCTGCGGAATGCATGTCCACGTTGGCATTGACGATGACGAGTTGAGGATCGACCTGCTCAATCAGGTGAGTTATTTCCTGCCACATATTCTGGCGCTGAGCACATCGTCTCCCTTTTGGCAGGGAGAGTTAACTGGCCTGCGTTCTTACCGGTTAAGCGTTTTTGATGAATTGCCCCGTACCGGTTTGCCAAACAATTTTGATAGTTATTCCGAATACACGCGTCATGTGGACGTGCTGATCAAAGCCGGCCTGATTGAAGATTCGTCTAAATTGTGGTGGGATGTGCGCCCGTCTAGAACCTACCCTACCCTTGAAATGCGGATTAGTGATCTCTGCACCAGTATAGATGATGCAGCGTCCATCGCGGCATTGTATAGTTGCCTGCTGCGGATGTTGTATCGATTAAAACTGGAGAACAAACGATGGCGGCAATATGCGCCGATGTTGATCATGGAAAATAGGTGGCGCGCCCAACGATACGGTATTGATGAAGGTATGGTCGATTTTGGTAAAGGACAGATTGTCCCGTTCCAGGATCTATTGTCTGAATTAGTAGAACTGATAGCCGAGGACGCCGAAGCGCTAGGCTGCGTGTCCGAGATACAAAATTTAAATACAATAATGAGCCGCGGCACAAGTGCCCATCGTCAGGTAGAGACATATGAAAATGCGCTATCTGGTGGTGCGGACAAAGAAACTGCGCTTATTGCCGTGGTTGATTTCCTGATACAGGAAACCAAATCGGGATTATAATTATTCGACCGTATCAACTCTATCGATACTGGCACGCAATCCCTTGATCAACTCCATTCCAATTTTCCCGCCGTCACCACCAACTTTTTCACGAATTATGGCGCGCATAGAATCAATATGGCATTTAACGATCTCTACGGCCTTATCATCCTCGCGGCAGCCTTCGCCAGTGCATTCGTATAACATCTTCCCAACTATGGTAATCAAAGGATAGCCGAACGTGCCGCCTTGTCCGCGAAGCTCCAGCGCCAGCGTATGTATTTCATCAAAGTGAGACGCTCTCCGCCCTGGCTCCATGAGTGCTTCGGTACAAAGGTCAGACAATTTGGACAGATACTAGAGCGCCCATTTGGTGAAATCCAGCGCCGCGCGTTCAAGGTCTTTTTCAGCTTGCGCTATCAGATCCGTTGGAAGTTCCCCTTTTACATTTGACCCAGCAAATCCACCGGCGACTTTTTCTTTTAAGGTATTTGGTAATTTCCAATGCCAAACATCAGACGGCGTATCTGGTTTTACGATTTTGTCGGCGGAATAAACCATAATGATGTCTTTATCTTGTTTTTCGCGGCGGTCGCCTGTGACGGGAGCAGGTTCTGTACGGCGACGGCGATCGGGTCCGAAGTAGTTCTGTGTGGTAACGAATTTCCTCGGATTATCGACAATCTTGAGCAGGCGTTCATAAACTGACGTCACGGAAAATGGTTTTGCTATAAACTCTGTAACACCAAGATCTCGGGCCGAATTGACGTATTCCTGATCAGCCGCACCGGAAATCATCATGAAAGGGATCATCCGATTTGGGCTGTCCTTGGCCGCCCGCACCCAGCGCAACAACAATAATCCGTTGATCGGTGTCATCGCTAGATCGGAGAACACCAGGTCGAGGCCCAAAACCCCTGATCCCATAGTTTTCAAATAATCAATAGCTTCTTCACCATTTGCTGCCGTTGCGATGCGACCAAACTGAAAATGTCGAAGAAGTTCTTCAAATGTTTGCCGAACAAAATTGTTATCTTCGACAAGCAGAACATTGCATCGTGAAAAATCGTATTGCGCCAAGTGACATCCCTCTTTTACTTGTTTTTAACAGTATGAGTACAAGTCACCCGCATTGCCAAGTATCATTACCGATGGCTCCCTTTAACGAGCGCCTTGCGATAGCCCTGCAGCCCCACTATCTTCTGGCCCATACGGCTCATACTGAGCGTTCAGATATAAGAAATTTTGGATAAGGACAAGCCTATGGTTGAAGTTGGCGGCGTTGCAGGGGATAGGCTTCGGTCATTTATTGAACGGGTTGAACGCATGGAAGAAGAAAAGAAAGCGCTCTCAGATGACATTCGCGAAATATACTCAGAAGCCAAGGGGTCAGGGTTCGATGTGAAAGTCATGCGCCAAATTATCCGACTTCGGAAAATGGCCGATAATGATCGCAGCGAAATGGAAGAAATTCTGGATATTTATAAGCGCGTTCTTGATATGTAATCTTGCTTAGTTCGGTAATCGATAGGCGTTTATTGCGTGTCGGACCAAAATTTCGATACATCCTTCTATATCAGCCTCAGCCGTATCCAAACGAACATCAGGATGAATTGGGGCTTCATAAGGTGCAGATATACCGGTAAATTCCGGAATTTCTCCAGCCCGGGCTTTTTTATACAGTCCCTTCGGGTCGCGCCGCTCACATGCATCCAGTCCAGGGTCGAGGAAAACTTCGTTAAACCCCTCTCCAATAGCATTTCGAGCAATATTTCGGTCTGCTATATAGGGAGAGATGAAAGCCGTCAGGACAACAAAACCAGAATTTGCTAGAATAGCCGCGACTTCTCCAACTCTTCGAATATTCTCTTCTCGGTCTTTCGGAGAAAACCCAAGATTAGAATTAAGACCGTGACGTAGGTTATCGCCATCAAGAACAAATACCTCAAACCCTTCGTCATAGAGGCAACGTTCGAGGGCCATCGCGAGCGTCGATTTTCCGGACCCAGAGAGCCCTGTAAACCACATAACGCCGCCGCGATGTCCATTTCTCTTCTGCCGCCGCTCCATCAGAGGCAGACCCCATTTTGTTTGCGATTGAGATGACGTCATTCTTTGAGCCACTTACTCTAGAGATTTGAAATGTGCGAGAGAAAGTCAGAGTAAATGATGGACAGCGCGGTGTTCAGAGACTCGACCGCTGTAGCCACGCCGACCCCACCCGCGATATTTTCGACTTTATAACTATCGAGAAACAAGAGCTTTCCATCACTTGGACGGCGCAGACCAATTTCCATCTCGAGTAATGTACGAGTCTGCTCTTTCGCGCGCACCTGTTCGAGGTGTTTGATTTTTCCGGTAAGGGCGTAATCAGCGTTAACGCGCATTTCAGGTGTTACGACCGCATCAGATATTTTTGATGCGCGTAGGAATGAAACCAGTTCATCGCGCAACATAACTGTCGGTGGTTTAATCCAGAAATGATAATGGTAAGCCTTTACAATATTCGGTTTGTCCATCTCAGAAAATACTATGGGGCGCTCAGATGTAAGCCCATCTGCAACAAATCGTTCCACCTCTATCGTCCCAGCCAATGGTTTATTGGCCAACGATTCATCCGCATATACAGCTTGCAAGCGATAGAAATGATCTTCCGGAACAGGGGGCGCAGACGCACACGCGCTTAGCCCGGTCAACACCACCAACATCGCCAAAACGTATGTTACTTTTGCCACGGGCGTCCTCATTTCATTGCTTTTGATCAACACAATATTTTCAAAATGTTCATTTTGTTCATACGCTTCAATCATCATTGTGCCTGATCAGTTTGAGGTGCGCCGCCAAGCAACAGGCCAGGGTTTGCCCTAATCTGACGAGAAAACTCATTCATGTTACGACTGGCGGATTCCATGTTTTGATTGATGGAATCAATATGTCGCGATACAGATTCTACAACATACCGTGTTTCAGCGATCACTGTTTCGATGTCCGCCTTTGGATCAACAACCAAACGGTCTACATCTTCCAATACTTTGTCCATTGAAATTAGTACGCCAGAAAAATTCCCGGTGGCTTGTTCCATTTCACGAATTACTTTTTCCAGTGCCTTCCTGTTCGTCGGAGAAATCGTCCGTTTAAGCTCTGCGCTTGCTTGTTCAATATTGGCACTGAAGGCATGAATATTTTCGGCCACTTCGGGCACGCGTTTGGAAATATCATCAACAAGCGCGTTAACATTCCCCATCAAGGCATTGCCATCAGTAGAAACAAATATTCTTACTTCCTTCACTGTGCCCGTCAACTCACTGATTAATGGTTTCACATCAGTTTCTAGAATAGCAGTAACCTGTTCAGCCAAGGATGATACTGTTCCAAAAATATTGGCGGCGGCCCTGGAATTAACCCTGTCACCAGCTTTCAGGCTGTCTCTGCTAACGCCCGCGTGAATTTGTAAGGCGACTGCAGACAATAAACTGGGAGCGGCAATCTCAATTTGGCTGTCTTCCGGGATACGCCAACCTTCCGTCACGCTGATATCAACCCGGAACTCCATGCGGCCATCGCGCTCTTCCGGCGTTACGGTCTCAACCTGACCAATTGGATAACCTTCATAAATGACCTGCGTTCCATATTTAACGCCGGTAACATTGTCATAGACTGAATAATAACTTGTCGTCGCTCCAGTGCGTCCAGTGACCATGGCTACCGATACCGTCAGTACGGCAATCATGCCGCAGACGAACAGGCCGACAATCAAATAGTTAATTTTTGGGCTTCTCATAAAGGCTCGCTCCAGGTGGCAGCATCGTCACCAGTCAGCCGTGCAAGATATTCATCCGGATCAAGCACATCACTATCTGGAATTCGGTTGAGGAGATTATATATACGTTCATTAGAGGAACTTCTAACTTCGTCGACAGTTCCAACCATTAAAATATGACCACGGTCCAGTATTGTAATTCGATCAGCGATCTTAAACGCACTTTCAAGTTCATGGGTTACGACCACAATACTCATGCCCATTGCATCTCGAAGATTGAGGATCAAATCATCAAGCGCTGACGCAACCGCGGGATCCAGCCCGGCTGAGGGCTCATCACAAAACAGGATACTGGGGTCCATAACAACCGCGCGGGCAAATGCAGCCCGTTTGATCATACCGCCAGACAGTTCAGACGGCATCAGGTCTTCAAATCCACCGAGCTCTACAACTTCCAATTTCATGCGCGCCATGATTTCCATGGTCATTGGATCCAGGTCAGTATGTTCATATAGCGGCAGCATAATATTTTCGCCTACTGTCAGCGAACTGAACAAGGCGCCGCTTTGAAAGGCCACACCCAGCTTTTTGCGAAGGTCAGTAAACTCCCTGGTCGACAGCGTGTCTATATCTTGCCCAAGAATTGCCATCCGGCCAGACGTTTTGGTTTCAAGTGCCATCAGGTGCCGAAGTAATGTCGATTTGCCCGAACCTGCCCCCCCCATAATCACCATTATTTCGCCGTTGCGCACATCCATGGTTACGCCTTTAAGTATGTTGCGCTCACCATAATGCGTAACAAGGTCTTCAACCTCGATTACCTTTTCAAGATCAGAAAGGGAATGGTCCATCAAGCCTCTCTTATACCGTCTTCAGGATAACAATAATCATGGCGGTAACGATGATTGCGGATATCGACTGCACAACAGAACGGGTTGTGGCTTTACCAACCCCTTCTGCCCCTCCGGTGACGCCAGCACCATTAACGACACCTATAACAGCGATCTCAATCGCATATATGGCACTTTTCCCGAGACCCTGCAGAATATCATTAACTTTTAGAATATCGATAATCTGGTCGGAATAGGCTGAAAGAGATATACCCAAGTCATAATTGATATAGAGGCCGGCCATAAACAGCCCGAATACTGCGCTCATGATCGTCAAACAAGGAACCATAATCATCATCGCAATGAGGGGCGGCGCAACCAGATAACGAACAGGGCTGATCCCCATCACTTTTAGAGCATCAATTTCCTGATTGATTTTCATTGTTCCGATACGCGCCGCCAATGCAGACCCGGAGCGACCAGCAACAAGAATGCCTGTAATCATCGGCGCAAATTCTCTTACAACGACAAAAGCCAACCCTGCTGTCACATGGCTTTCAGCACCGAAAATTCGAAGTGTATAAATACCCTGAATCGCTAACGTTACACTTATTGCTCCGCCCAACATGGCAATAATTGGAATTGCCGAAATGCCGATTTCCATCATTTGTTGGATGACTGCACTCATGCGAACGGGTTGCTTGATTGTGAATCCGAAAAAAGTCCAATACAGACTTTCGGCAACCATCACACCACCATTGCCAATCTCTTCAATTCCATGAACGGTGGATTGACCGACCCGCTCAAAAAATCTAAAGATCGCGTTTGCCTTACTCTTAGCAGCCATAACTCACCTTGTTATCCAACTGCCGCCAAACCATCTTCGACCGTATCACAGATCGTAAAAACTTTATCAAGGCGCGCCAGTTTCAATACCCTCAATGCGCCGTCACTGGCCGATACCAAAACCAGGTCCTGGCCTGCTTTTTTAGCTTTTTGAAAACTTTCAACCAGCGAAGCAACACCAGATGAATCGATATATCCTACCTGACTAAGATCAACTAAAATTGGCTTTCCTTTTGCCACGCAGTCGAGGAGAACACCGCGTGCGTCCGGTGATGTCTGAAGGTCAACATCACCAATAAAACTGACAACGATTGCTCCATCTTGATCATTTATTTCGTGTTTCATTTTTTACTCACGTAACCTGTTTCACCATTCTTAATAAATTCCCACGCCCGTCTGGCGTCGGCAAAAAGACCACTTCATCCATCACTTCACTAATGAAATGGGTTCCCAATCCTCCCGGACGAATATCGCCCAAATCACGAGGTTTAACTTTGCTGATATCGATGCTATCCGCATAATCACGAATGTGCACAACAAACTTATTTGGTGTCCGGCTCAGCGTGATTTTAATCTCACCATCCGGACGGTTTTCATACGCATGCCGGATGACGTTCTGCAACGCCTCATCAACGGCAATAACGACATTCTGTACCATTTCCTCATCATAGTCACACAGTTCCCCTGCCTGGGTTACTGCGGTTCGAACGAGGCGCAACCGATCCGCCCGGGACGGGATATCAAGCTGAAACAGCTCTTCCAGCTCTCCAGCTTCATCGTCAAAGCCAACCAAAGAAGATATGCCGGGGTCAAATTTGGTTGGATTTCTCAACCGGATCGCATCATCAATTGCCAATATCGTTATGTCATCACGAAGCGGCCCTGACCCAAGATCAATTTTATCAACAACTCCAGCAAGACGTATCGAGGCCGTCGATTGCCTGCTGGCAAGCAGGATATCAGTTAATCCTTCAACGCCCATTTCACTGCCATCTGCGAGATACCCTTCGGTGACCCCGTCTGTGAAAACGTAAAAAGTTCCACCATCAAACCGCAATTCTTCTTCAGGGTATCCTTCTTCTCCAACCAAATAGGGAGAAATTCCAACAGGTGGAGCGTCTGCAGGAAACGACGAAACATTACTTTCAGAATCAAAAAACAGTGGAGGTTCATGACCGGCGTTGGAAAACCTCATAATGCCCGAACGCGGGTCGTAAATTCCAACCACCATTGTCACGAACATCCCGCGCGCCGCGGTTTCGCAAATTTCCTGATTGATGCGTGACAACAATCTACCTGGCTGATGAATAGTTTTTCCCAAACACCTGAACAGGCTGGATGTCTTAGCCATCAATAATGCGGCGTTCATTCCCTTCCCGGATACATCGCCGAGGTTAAAACAAATTCGCCCATCTTCGAGTTCAAAAAAATCAAAAAAATCGCCGGATACGGTACGTGCCGGAATATTTATGCCGTGAACCGGAAAATCATCCCCGCCGCTTTCCGGCAACAATGATCGTTGAATTTCGGCCGCCAATTCAAGTTCACGCGCAAATCGTTCTTGCTCGACCAACGCTTCAGACATACGCGCATTATGAATTGCTAGTGCGGCTGAGGCTGCCATGGACTCCAAAATCCTGAGATCATTATCTTCAAATAAATGATCTCCAGTACGTTTATTTATAAGCTCGATCGCGCCAATTCGTTGATTTTTCACACTTAGAGGGGCGCATAGAATGGAGCGCGTTGTATACCCCGTCGTTTTATCAATTTTACCATAAAAACTTGGGTCGTTTTGCACGTCCCGAACAATTTCAGACTGATCGTTCTGAACACTACGGCCAACAATCCCCTGATCGCTCGGCAAGGTCAGACCAATGATATCCGTTGCTCCAACACAAGCATGGCACTTGAGCATATCACCGGTTTCATCCAGTAAAAACAATGCCCCGCCTTCGGCCTCTACGTAATCCGTGATATGTGAAACCGCGCGTTCCAATGCGCCCTGGATATCGAGAGACGACGAGAAATCTCGTCCCATTTCCGACAACAGTTCCAACTGATCGAAGGTTTGTTTCGGGCTGCTTTCAGTCATCAATACGCATCTTCGCATAAGATCCAGGCGCATTTTCCAATATCTCGAGTTTACCTTTTCCAGGTATACGTTTGCTCACCTTCGCACCAGCGTTCTTCTTCACCCACGTTTGCCATTCCGGCCACCACGAACCATCTTGTTGTATTGCACCTTCGAGCCACTCATCTGACGTCTTGGGGAGTGACCCATTTGTCCAATGCGGATATTTATTGGCCGATGGAGGGTTAACGATACCGGCAATATGTCCGGATGCGGAGAGCACAAAACGAACAGGTCCCTTGTACAATTGTGTTGCCTGATACGTCGACTTCCAGGGCGCAATATGGTCATCTTTGGTCGATATCTGGAATATGGGAACATCAATTTTCCGAACGTCGATCGGCACGTCATCAAGTTCCAATCCACCAGGCTCAATCAATAGGTTCTCCAAATACATCTTGCGCAAATAGGTGCTGTGCATCATCGGAGGCATACGGGTTGAATCCGAATTCCAATACAAAAGATCAAACGCCATTGGTTCGCGACCGAGTAAATAATTATTGATCACGAACGACCAGACCAGGTCTTTGTCCCGCAACATACAAAACACCTGTGCCATTTGGCTTCCATCAAGATAACCTTGTTTTGCCATGTGTTCATCGAGGCGGTCGAGTTGTTCGTCGTCGATAAACACCCCAAGTTCTCCTGGGTCTGAAAAATCCACCATTGTCGTAAATAACGTTGCCGACTTAATTCGTTTGTCGCCCTTTGCAGCCATATAAGCGAGGGCGGACACCGTTAAAGTTCCACCAATACAGTATCCAATAATATTGATGGATTTTTCACCAGTGGCTTTCTCAATCGCATCGAGCGCAGCCATCGGGCCTTCCAGCAGATAATCATCAAAGCGTTTGTGAGACAGGGTTTTATCGGGATTAACCCAGGAGATAACAAACACTGTATGTCCCTGGTCTACGGCCCATTTGATAAATGAATTTTTAGGTTGGAGATCGAGGATATAATACTTGTTAATCCACGGCGGCACGATCAATAGCGGGCGTTTAAAAACCTTATCCGTAGACGGCTCAAACTGCAAAAGTTGCATCAAATCGTTCTGATAAACGACTTTTCCCGCAGATGTGGCAATGTTCTCGCCTAGCGTGAAGGCCTCTTCATCTGTCATTGACACGCGGAGTTGGCCTTTTCCTTTTTCAAGGTCACTCAGCAGATTTTCCAACCCTTGGATCAAATTTTCTCCCTTGGTCTCAACGGCAGCCTTCAAAACCTTTGGATTGGTTGCAGCGAAATTGGTTGGTGACATGGCATCGACATATTGCCGGGTATAAAAATCTACCTTTTCCGCAGTTTTTGTATCCAGGCCGTCGACATCACGAACTGTTGATTGCATCCAGTTTGACGTTAACAAATAGGATTGTTTGATCACATCAAACAGTGCCTCTTCCGTCCACATTTCATCTTTAAAACGGCGATCACCACTGTCGGGTTCAACCACTGGATCGACATTCTCTCCCTGAATCCGTTTAGCGGTTGTTTCCCAAAGTTTAGCATAACTCTGCCACAATTCGGTTTGAGCCTGCAGCATCTTGGCCGGATCAGCCATCATTTTGGCGGACATATCCATAAATGCCTTACCAATTACGGCGGGGTCTGGAATCTGGAATCCATCACTGTCTTTCTGGCGCTCGGCAAATGCTTGAATGACGCGCTGGCTACGATCCGTTAGGTCGGTCATCAATTGTGACATTTCCTTAATATCATGATTGCTGGCGTCACCGTTTTCCGTTTCACTCATTCACCTGATCCTTATTGCCATTATCATGCCCACAGGATAACCGCTCAATTCTTACATTGCCACCGCCTTTGCCAGCAATCGTTGACACAATTGTGATTTCTATAAGCATCAATTTAATGAGATATATTGAACGCACTCTCTTCATTCACATCAGGCCCGGTTATGACAGACAAGAAACTCCTTAAAACAGGCATTATTGGCACGCTCGTAATGATCTTATGCTGTTTTACGCCAGCGTTGGTAATCCTGCTGGGGAGTTTGGGGTTATCGGCTTGGTTAGTCGGTGCAGATTTTGTCCTTCTTCCATTATTATTTGGATTTTTAGCGCTCACGGTTTTCGCTGTAAAACGAAAATCTAAAACCAAAATCGAGGTACAAAATGAGCCCTGACGTCAATTTAAAATCAACGCTGACCTGCCCTGAATGCGGGCACAAGGAAGCGGAAACAATGCCAACGGACGCGTGTCAGTATTTTTATGATTGCCGCGGATGTGGAATTGTTCTGAAACCGCTGGCTGGCGATTGCTGTGTTTTTTGCTCTTATGGTGACGTAAAATGTCCCCCTATTCAGCTTGGGGACGGCGACTCATGTTGCCAGTGAACAAATTTGCCAGTGAACCAATCTGAAAGCGGGATGGCTGAAACGCTGCTCAAATCAAATTAAGCTCGCGAAGAGCCGTCAAATAACTTGCATCCAATCGCCAGCGTTTCACCACTTCTGATGCAGCTTCTTTTGATACCTTGCGATAAAACTTTACAGCATCGGCAACATTTTTTTCTGATTTGCTATTGTGATCACGGCGCGCTTTTTGTGACAACGAGAATATACGTTGGAAATCATAATCACTGAGATTAAGTGAACGACAAGCGACGCTCAGCCCTTCGCCGCCTGGCTCGAGTATAAACCGCATGACCAACTCGGTTCTAAGTCCAGCCGCCTCAGCAAGTAAGTCGACAAAAAACTTCACTTCTCCATCTTGAAGCGCGCGTAACATTAATTCAGGAGAGATTCGGCCCTGTTTATTAAGTTCTTTCGCCAGAAGTTCGGACTTAAGCCCCTCATCGGCAGCGTTCACAACATCGCTGAGCTTTTCAACCATCACATCTTCGATAAGATTGTCGATATCAGTCTGTGCAAGATTGCATTTTTCGATAATATATTTGCGCAAGGCGGCGGATACCCACATGTACATACGCTTGGCCATATCAGAACTCAGCTCGCTACGACGAAGAATCGGTTCCTGGAATGAATCAACCCGTTCTGACTGTTCAACAAGGTATTCCATCGTTGCATGAGATATAGTGGCATTTTCGTTCTGCAACAGTGAGCGAATTACCCTCTCATCCTTCGTCGCAACCAGCGCGTCGGACACGCCTTCACTTACGGAATTTCGGATGGATACGGCCAATTGATGCTCAAATGTCCGGGTTCTTATTACGGCAATGAGATCCTGCGCTTGCAAAACAGAACATTCCGTCAAGATCGGATAGGCAACATCAATTTCATCATTAGCAAGTATCTCTATCAAGTCCAGCGGCGCGTCATCCCGGTCAGCCAGACGAGAACTGATCATTTTCCGTACGTCCATTTCCGCATCTTTAACGATGCGGCGAAGAATCACGTACATCAATCCGCGTTCGCGATCACTGAGCACCGTATTGTCTTCGGAGAACAGATCGGAGACCGTGGCCGCCAGTTCTAATCGACTAGCAGAAGATTTTTGTCGCGCCAGTTCCAGTAAATAATCTGCGTCAAACGTTGTCATGATATAGGGAACTCAAACTTTCTGGCTGTTTTTAACTCGTAACTGACGCTAGATTAACCTTATCATTCGATCCTAACAAGTGATTGGGACCACTTTGCCGAGCTTGTTTTCCAGTCATTCCAATATAATTCGGGGACTAATGACAGTTACCCAATACATTTTACATCACAAAGGCGTAAAATTTCTTTGTGTCGCTCTATTCTTTTGTTTAACGGCTTTCCACACAACGTCTTCGGACGCCCGTAATTGTATAATCGATCGGGGGTCAGTCAATGTGACGTTCGATGTGGATTATGGAAAAGTGAAATATAATAACGGCCACTCAGTACTACAAATCAGCACAAAATTTGGCCGGCATCGGTCCGCGACCTCTGAAACCATTGGTTTGACAAAGTCCGCGCTGAAAACGAGCTTGAATACAAATATAAAATATCTGCGACAAAACAATAAGCGCGTATGCGCTGCTCTGAGTGATGTCGCATTCTTTGTCGGTTATGATCTGTTTCGCGTTTATATTGCCCGAAGACACAAGCCAGGGTCGTGCCAATACCGAGCAACGTTACGGCACGAGAACACGCATGTGAAAATTCAGCAATCGGCATTAAAAAAATATGCACCGCGCCTCAAACGAAGGTTGCGGCAATTGGCGGATCGGCTTCCAACATATGAGGCAAACTCGCCTGAAACAGCCCTGCGGCATTTCAATTCCAGTCTTGTACGCGATATTCAACCGGCCCTCAACGAAATGAACCGGGAAATGGATCGAGCGAACGCCAAAATTGATACACCAACTAATTACAGACGCGAACAGGCATTGTGCCCAAAAATTCGGCAATAAACTCTTCCATTCATTGCCGAAACCCGCGCCCTTTTAAAATTGATTCTCCGCCAAAACGATCCCGAACAGCGTCCATTGCCCGCTCTACTTTCAGGCGCTCCTCTTTTCCGGGGTCGAGCAGGTCAGGTGAGTCGGCATTTTCAGAACCACAAAGCCGGGTAGCGCCCACACCCAGCAACCGAAACGACCGCCCGTCGGTCTCCCCCTCCAACAAGATCAGCGATTGGCGAAAGATTTCTTCCGCCATCTGAGTGGCCGCAGGAAGAATACGAGATCGTGTTAATTGGCGAAAATCCGCCTGCTTTAATTTTAGTGTTACGCCTCCTCCCGCCAACCCGGCAGTTTTAAGGCGCCTCGAAACCTTTTCGGAAAGTTGCCAAAGTATGGGACGTAATTCATTTGGGTCTTTGATATTTTTAGAAAAGGTAGTTTCCGCGGATATGGATTTGGCTTCCGATCCAGGTTCAATTCGGCGTTCATCGCGCCCACGTGAAAACAGATATAATCGGCGCCCAATTGTCCCGTAGCGTTTCATCAATTCGACTTCCTCAAACCGCCTGAGGTCGCCAATCATATCAATGCCGTCATTGCTCAATTTTTTCTGAAATGCCTTCCCTACGCCCCACAAAAGGCCGACCGGCTGATTGGTCAGAAAATCCAGCGCGCCGGCCTCACCAATTATGCTAAACCCGCGCGGTTTATCGAGATCGGAAGCGACTTTGGCTAAAAACTTGTTGTAACTCAGTCCGATAGACGCGGTAACGCCGACGTCGGCCTCGATCCGCTGGACCAGTCCAATCAACGTTTTTGCGGGCGCGCCGCCGTGTAGTTTTTCTGTTCCAGAGAGATCCAGAAACGCTTCATCGATAGAAATCGGCTCGACCAACGGTGTCATTTCCCGCATCAACGAACGAATCCGTAACCCTGCCTCACGGTATTTTTCCATATTGGGCGGAATTACAACAGCGTCAGGGCATCGTTTATTTGCTTCGAACATTGGCATCGCCGACCGCACGCCGCGAATACGGGCAACATAACAACAGGCAGCCACTACCCCGCGGTGACCACCACCAACGATGACGGGTTTGCCCCGTATTGCGGGGTTGTCGCGTTTTTCAACACTGGCGTAAAATGCATCACAATCCACATGGGCAATCGTCAGGGTGCCGAGTTCCGAATGTGATATCAGCCGGGTTGACCCACAGCTCTCGCAAACAAGCGGTACTGCCTGATGATCATATATCTGGGCACAATCGCGACAAAGGGTTTGCATAGGCACTCAATTGCGAACAAAACTGGAACATTGGTTATACATCATTACCTCCAGATTCCCAACGTCATTTCCTTGACGGAATTCGTTCATAGGGCGACACTGTCAATCAATCGTATATGCATGCAGGTCTTTGATTTCATGGGTGAAACTGGAACCGTTATCGAACAGACGAACACTCTTCACGACGCACAGTTGGAGATGCGCAATCTGCACGGCCAAATTTCCGCGCTTCGTGAAGAACTTGAGAATATGGCCATCGACAGAGAGCGGTCAGTCCAGGAATCTCGTGCGATATCCACAGACGAAATCAAGCAACTGAGAGATACTGCAGGTGCGCTTCGCGAATCTTTGGAAGATTTGAATTTTGATAAAAGTCAATCCGTACAGACGGCCGTGGCCGCCAACGCCGACGAAATAAAGCAATTACAGGATACTGCTGAAGCGTTACGCGAAACGCTGGATGAGATACAATTTCAAAGATCAAAAGACGTTCAGGAGGCGACGCAGCGGGGTCAGGACGAAATTAATCAATTAAAGGAAACCGCTGGTGCCCTTCGAGATACACTGGAAGAATTGAAGTTTGAGAAAGATAAAGACGTCCAAGCAGCAATTGCCCGTTCCAATGATGAGATAGTACAGTTAAAATCAACTGTCGGAGCGCTTCGCGACGAATTGGAAGACTTGCGCGCTGAGCGAGACCAAAGTGTACAAAAGATTAGGGCAGACAGTAAGAATGATGAAGGACAGCTTCAGAAAACGATAGCAGTGCTTCGAGAAGAACTTGAAGGTATTCGTTTCGACTATGAAGACCAGCTTCAGGAAAAAGAACGTGCCTCTCGAGACGAAATCACTCATCTGAGAGAAACCATCCGAACATTAAGGGATGAATTAGAGAGTTAGAATGGCAAGTAGCGTCAGTACAAAAAAGAATAAACGTGCGCCGATCAAAGATAGGTCGATGACCAAACGTTTACCGCCGTCCAGGCGCAAGAAAACCGATCCGGCTGTTCTGATCGCAGAAGCGGAGAGGAAACTCAAACAAGCTGAAATGTTGCTCAGTGTGTCGCGCAGATGTGCGGCAATCGAAAGCCTCGACGAAATTTTGAAAACTTTGGTCGAAATGACAACATGGGAACTTGGCGCAGACCGGGGAAGTTTATTTCTCAATGATGCTGCGACAGGTGAGCTATATTCCCGCGTTGCTCAGGGCAATTTTTCTCGTGAAATCAGGGTTTTAAACACCGTAGGTGTCATTGGTGCCGTCTTCAGCAGTGGCGAAGGTGAAATCATCCATGATGCTTACGCAGATCCTCGGTTCAACTCAACCATCGACAAACAAACCGGCTACAAGACTGATACTATTGTTTGTGCGCCTGTCCGAACAGTTCGCGACGAAGTCATCGGCGTCATTCAAGTCTTAAATAAAAACGAAGGCCAGTTCACACAAGAAGATCTCGACCTACTTGAAGCAATGACCACTCAAGCAAGTGTCGCTCTTCAAAGCACCCAATTCGTCGAGCGAATGAAAAAAACCAGAGCCAAGGAAATGGAATTTCTGGATGTTGTCGCCGATGTTACCTCGGAACTTGAACTTGGCACACTGCTCTCAAAGGTTATGGCGGAAGCCACGCGGATGTTAGGCGCGGACCGTTCGACGCTTTTTCTGAGTGATGAAAAGAGTGGCGAGTTGTTTTCGAGGGTCGCAATGGGCGATGGAATTGGGGAGATCAGATTACCCAATTCGGCAGGCATTGCGGGCGCCGTGTATACGTCGGGGGAAACGATTAATATTCCATATGCGTACGCTGATCTGCGTTTTAATCCCGCCTTTGACAAACAAACGGGATATTTCACTCGCTCGATCTTATGTGTACCGGTCGTCAACAAAGATGGGAAATGCATCGGCGTTACCCAGGTTCTTAATCGCCGTGGTGGGCCGTTTACGGAAGAAGACGAAACCCGCTTGAAGGCGTTTACTGCTCAGGTCTCAATCGCGCTGGAGAACGCCAAGCTGTTTGAAGATGTTCAGAACATGCAGAACTACACTGCAAGCATGCTGGAAAGTATGTCGAACGGCGTAATAACCATGGACGAAGATGGCAAGATCGTTACCTGCAACCAAGCGGGTCTCAAAATCATGGGAAAAGTCCAGAGCGAAGCCGTTGGGTGGGCTGCCGAAGAGTTTTTCATTGATGACAATATATGGTTGATGGATAAAGTTAGAAAGGTTGAAGATTCTCAGGAAGCAGAAGAAATTATTGATGGCGAACTGAAATTCGGTGAAGAAACATTGTCGGTCAACGTCAATGTCCTGCCGTTGGTCAATTCGGAAAATAAAAAACTGGGCTCGATGGTAATGATCGAAGACATCAGTTCTGAAAAACGTATGAAATCGACGATGTCGCGCTATATGGATCCGACCCTCGCCGATCAACTCATGAGCGGAGGCGACGATTTTCTTGGCGGCAAAAGCACCGAAGCGACGATTTTGTTTTCTGATATAAGAAGTTTCACCACCCTGACGGAATCTCTTGGTCCGCAAGGTACTGTCGCCATGTTAAACGAATATTTCACCATCATGGTCGACATCATTACCCGTGAAGGCGGCATGCTGGACAAGTTCATTGGCGATGCCATCATGGCAGCCTTCGGCGTACCTATTGCCCATGATGACGATGAAGACCGTGCTGTTCGCGCAGCGATCTCCATGATCACGGAACTTTGGGACTGGAATAAAGTTCGTGTCGCACGAGGTGAAGCGCCGATTGATCACGGTGTTGGTCTGAATACCGGAAATATTGTTTCCGGGAATATTGGGTCCCCAAAACGCATGGATTTTACAATGATAGGCGACGGGGTGAATTTGTCAGCCCGGCTGGAATCAGCTTGCAAACAATATTCAGCCCGAATCCTGATCAGTGAATTTACCAAGGCCAAACTAAAGGGTACCTACCGTATGCGAGATATTGATTTGGTTGTGGTTGTCTGACGTCAGCGCCTATGGAACAGATTAGCGGTATTGCATAAGAGAGTATTTCAGGCTCATCGTAGTGACCGAAGGGAACG
>WASW01100007.1_pt1 | contig 24370 bp, 21 predicted proteins | sample 5698521 | NCBI WGS metagenome assembly WASW01 (sample SAMN11175560, study PRJNA528189) | sponge metagenome | isolation source: marine sponge | host: Leucetta | place: Antarctica: Western Antarctic Peninsula, King George Island | collected 2013-01
GTGCCCCCGGGGAGAATCGAACTCCCACTCCCTTGCGAGAACGGGATTTTGAATCCCGCGCGTCTACCAGTTCCGCCACAGGGGCACGGGGTAGAATGGCGCACATCATAGCCACGCTTGCCGAGGGGTCAATACGTTCGTTTGAGCTTGCAGTGATCATCTGTTCAGGCACTGCGAACGGCTGCATTGCCCTTTGCCGACGGGACTGCTAAACCACGCCCGGACGGCAACAAACCGGGGATAAATACGTGCTTCGAGGGTTATATGACTGGACCATGGGATTGGCCGCACATCGTTACGCGTTGGCGGCACTCTTTTTAATCTCGTTTATTGAAAGTTCAGTTTTCCCGATCCCGCCGGATGTCATTTTGATTCCAATGATTCTGGCGGCCCGTGACCAGGCATGGAAGATTGCCCTGATCTGTACGGTCGCTTCGGTGATTGGCGGCATTGCCGGGTACGGCATTGGTCATTTCCTGTTTGAAGAAATTGGCCGTCAGGTTATTGACCTTTATCATTATGGGGCAAAATTTACCGAATTTCAGGCCAAGTTTAATGAATGGGGTGCCTGGGCAGTATTTATCGCTGGCGTTACGCCGTTCCCGTACAAAGTGATTACCATCGTATCGGGCGCCAGCGGGCTCGACATGCCGGTGTTTATCCTTTCGTCGATATTGGCCCGCGGGCTGAGATTTTTTCTGGTTGCCTGGTTATTGTGGAAATTTGGCGAACCTATCCGCGCGTTTATCGAGAAACGCCTCGGCATATTGTTCGTTCTGTTCTGTATTTTGCTGGTTGGCGGATTTGTATTGCTTAAATTTATTGCCTAAACACTGGCACGCCAATACGCTCTCGATTATATCATTTGCATGACTGAAAACACTTTATTGCAGGATTGGCCTCGCCACTTGCCTGCCTTTCTGGTTCTCGCAGGTGCGGGCCCGTTGGCCATTGCTTATTACGCCCAGTTTTTTCAAGCTGCCGAGCCGTGTATCCTGTGCCTCTATCAAAGGGTTCCATTTGCCCTGATCACTGTCGCCGGTTTGGTAGCGTGGTTCCGCCCGACATTGGCACCGTTAATGGGCATGCTTGCCGGGGTGTTGTTTCTGTCCGGTATGGGCATCGCCATCTACCATGTTGGCGTTGAACAACACTGGTGGGTGTCATCGTGCACGGGTGCGCTTCCGACCGAAATGTCGATTGCGGATTTCCAGAAACAGCTACTGGTTCCCGAAAAAGCTTGCGATGATATCGACTGGACCTTGTTTGGGGTTTCAATGGCGACTTATAATGTAGCCTATTCTCTGATGCTGGCGCTGATCTCGTTTACTGGTGCAGTGAAACTGAAACGCGGTTGAATTTATGACCAAACGCCCGCCGGAAAAAAAGCAATTGAAAAAACGCCTGCCAGGCGATCCGACACCCTCAGAAATGATTGAGCGTATGGTGCGGGTTGATCATGCCGGAGAGTTCGGCGCTGTGCGGATTTATGAAGGCCAATTGGCGGTACTGGGCAAAACCAAGATTGCTCCAGTGATCAAACATATGCTTGATCAGGAGAAAGATCACTTGAAACGGTTTGATGAACTGGTTGGCGATCGCCGGGTTCGGCCGACGGCGTTACTGCCGTTCTGGCATCTGGCCGGATTTGCCCTCGGGGCTGGAACCGCGCTGCTCGGCGAAAAGGCGGCTATGGCGTGCACTGTTGCGGTTGAGGAAACGATTGATCAGCATTATGCCGAGCAGATAAAAGAACTCGACGGGATCGAGGATGAAGCGGATCTGAAAGCGACATTTGAGGCTTTTCGCGATGAAGAGCTGGAACACCGTGATACGGGCCTGAAACATGGTGCCGAGGATGCCCCCGGATACCCGCTGCTGACAGGTGCAGTTAAAACAGGATCCAGGTTGGCAATCTGGTTATCGACCAGAATTTAAGATTTAAGGCCGCTGGTTTTTAAGGCCGCACGCAAGGTTAATCTTCTGCTGCCTCAGGTGCTGGCTGCCCGCCTTCTGCCAGTCGCTTCTCTTCAGCCTTGGCTTTTTTGGCATTCTGACGTTCAGCTTTTTTCTCTGCTTTCTGACGTTCGCGCTCATTTCGATCAAATTGGTAATTAGGTTTTCGGGCCATACTGGTTTCCTTTTGGCAGACGTTTTTATATCCGGGAGATCGATTTTATTTTGGCCCGCTGTTGGCCAGACCGTTCGGCAATTTCTGAATCCTGGTTTTCGATGGCGCTACGGGCCAAATCTTTCAATGTATCGCCGAAAGATTGGTCAAGCAGATTATTAGAGATGCGGCGGTTAGAGGTTACCATTCCATCCTCATAGGTTACATTAAACATAAGGAATGCAGGACCTTTGCTTTTGTTTTTCTTTGCCATCACTTGATCTCCATTTATTCAGAACAGGGACCGAAGCAGATCCTTACGCCGATTTGTGCTGATTTCGAACTCGTGCCAGCGCCAGTATCAAATTTTAACGAATGTGGGATTAGGAAGGAACCTGACCGCCGACTGCTTAGAAATCACATAACAAACTCTACGCGCGCGCGAGATGTTTAGAATATTATACTGAAAAGTCAATGTAGAGCCGGACAGCGCCGTCCGGACCTGTTTCAGGTCAGGCGGAACCGCGGAGAACCATAAGAATACCCTCTACAGCCTCAATTTCCTGTTCGCTGAAGTTTTCTGTCAATTTGTCACGGCCATCCGGTCGTTTCAAGGCCACTAGAAATATAGAATACAGGCCGCGCAGCAACAGTTGGGCACCGTTCTTATCAAGCTGCCAGGTTTCGATGTTGCCGCCTTCGTACGCATAAGCATCTGCCGATGTCAGGCGATGGTTTATCTGTTCTACAAGCCAGTTAATCTGATTTCCCTTGTCGATAAGAAAGATGGCGAACAGGGCAAGCATTTCATCGACAGCATCGTTACACTGCTGGTTTTTATGGATGGCAGACCAGTTCACAGAATCGGTGCCATCACCACGCTGGGCCGAAAGTTCGCGATCACATATTGCTGCGAGAGGGACCAAGCGATCTGTACCGATTGCCTGTTTGATAATTTCAAGTAAACCCGACAAAGCCCGCCGTGACAATATTTTGCGGCCTTGCCCCAGTTCACCTTTATGTGGAAATAAACTTTCGACCCGGCCGATTAAAATGCGGTCCAGTGTGTTTTTTCGTAATTGATCAGTGTCGGGACTTTGTTCGATTTTTTCCAGTCTGGTAATGAAATCGTTCAGAACACCGTGTTCTTCCGCGTCGACTTTAAACCCGTTGCTAACAGAACGAAGCTGATCGGCGTTGATTTTGCCGCCTAAGCCGTCAATAACCTCGATCAATTCTTCAACCAGGGTATCGACAACGCGCTCAACCAACGCGGTAGCGAGGTTCTTTGGGGTCGCGTCTGATTGATCGTCCTGCTCTGTCATCTTGTTGTAACCAACTGTTTTCTATTCAATTCCCAAATATCGTACGATGCTAGTCAACTTGTTCCGTTCGGGGAAGGAATATTCTTCCGCTATGAACGTCAGCGGCGTTTACGTTTCCCGACCAGGGACGTGATAATGCCCCGAAACGTACGTATTTCCTGCTCCGTTAAATTTGCCCGGCCGAGCATATTGCGAAAACTTCGGACCATCGTCGGGCGTTTTTCTTCAACGCGCAGAAACCCGCTGTCATCGAGTTCTGATTCTAGATGTTCGAACAAATAAATCATCTCCTGCTTGGTTCCGGGGCGGGTGTATTTTGGTGTCGCTGTTTCTGTTGCGGGCGTCTGGTCATGGTATTGGTACCACTCATAACCAACGGCAAACACGGCCTGAGCCAAATTAAGCGAGCTGAACCTGGGGTTCAGCGGCACCGACAGCACGGCATCCGCAAGAGCAACGTCATCGTTGATCAGACCCTTGGCCTCTTTGCCAAACAATATCCCGGCCCTGCCGCCTTGGCCGACAAAACTGTGCAATTCTTCTGCCGCGCGTCTTGGCGTAACCACCCGTTTGACCATGTCGCGCGGGCGGGCAGTGGTTGCGAATAGCAGCTCAAGGTCGGCAATGGCATCCCTGGTGGTTTGATAGACCCGCGTATTGTCGATTACGTCAGAAGCGTCAGCAGAGGCGGCGACGGCATCGTCATTCGGCCAACCATCGCGCGGTTTCACCAACCTCAGATCAGTCAGGCCACAATTGAGCATGGCACGGGCGGCCATACCGATATTCTCGCCAAGTTGAGGTGCAACGAGAATAATCGCTGGACCGCCGCGCATAGTGGGCTGGGTTAAGTCGGTTCCGGCCACGGTTTAACGCGCCTGTTCGACGGCGCCGCCGCGATACAGTTTATAAACCAGGCTGTCACGAAGGGCATTGTAGGATGCATCGATGATGTTGGTTGAGACGCCAACCGTTGACCAGTGATGACCTTCGCTGTCAGCGGACTCGATCATGACCCGCGTTATTGCCCGGGTGCCGTCGCCGGGGCTTAAGATTCGGACCTTATAATCAACCAGTTTCAGCCCTTCGAGTTCCGGATATATTGGCAGCAGAACCTTACGCATGGCAGCATCAAGGGCGTTGACCGGTCCATTCCCTTCGGCAACGGTCATATAGGGTTCTCCCGCGACATCCAGTTTGACCATCGCTTCAGACATAGTCACCAGATCATTTTTGACATTCCAGCGCCTCTCGTCAATGACCCGGAAACTGGTGCAGCGGAAGTATTCCGGCACCGTGCCAAGCGTCCGCCGAGCCAGCAGTTCAAAACTCGCTTCTGCCCCATCGTAGGCGTAACCATCAAATTCCTGCTGTTTAACAATTTCAACAAGGCGCGTAACTTTTTTGTCCTGTGGGTCGATGTCGAGGCCGATCTCTCTAAAACGGGCAAGAATGTTGGCCCGCCCGGATTGATCAGAGACAACGATATGGCGGCGGTTGCCTACGCATTCGGGATCAACATGTTCGTAAGAACGCGGGTCTTTCTCGACCGCGGATACGTGAAGCCCACCTTTATGGGCAAAGGCCGACTCGCCGACGTAGGGTGCACTGCGGTCCGGTTGACGGTTCAGCCGCTCATCAAGAAGGCGGGACAGGTGGGTTAATTTGGTCAGGTTTTCTGTGCTGACACCCGTCTCGAACCCCATTTTGAGCATTAGGGAAGGGATAATCGAGATCAGGTTTGCATTGCCACAGCGCTCGCCAAGGCCGTTCAACGTGCCCTGAACATGACGCGCCCCGGCGCGAACGGCGGCCAGCGAATTGGCAACCGCGTTGCCGGTATCGTCATGGGCGTGAATTCCGAGATGATCGCCTGGCACATGATTTGATACTGCGGAGACGATCGCTTCAATTTCATGTGGCAGCGTGCCGCCGTTCGTATCGCAGAGCACGATCCACCGTGCGCCGTTGTCAAAGGCCGCCTTGATGCAACTGATGGCGAAGTCCGGATTGGCTTTGTACCCATCAAAAAAATGTTCGGCATCAAAAATCACCTCGTCCATACGGTCCGTTGATACGCGAACGGAATCGGCGATCATTGCGATGTTTTCCTGATGTTCAATTTCAAGTGCAACATCAACGTGAAAATCCCAGGTTTTCCCAACCATACAGGCAACTCTGGCTTTCGAATTTGTCAGGGCGCCAACGCCGGGATCATTTTCAGCACTGCGCCCGGGCCTGCGGGTCATACCAAAGGCGGTTAGTTTCGAGCGTTTGAGTTTCATGTCGGAATTAAAAAAAGCGTCATCCGTCGGGTTGGCACCGGGCCAGCCGCCTTCGATGTAGTCGATACCAATATCATCCAGTTCACGGGCGATAAATTCTTTGTCGGCGGGATTAAAATCAACGCCTTGCGTCTGGGCGCCATCGCGCAACGTTGTATCGAAAATATAGACGCGACTATCGCTCATTAAACCGGAATCCTCTTGCGTTCTAAAATGGTTGGAGAGAATGCCCAATTTGCCCGGTCGGCTCAAGGTATTCTGACTAAGTGGAGGGAGTGAAGTTGGGGCTAGCGCTCACGCCGCTGAAATTACAGACGGTGCTTTTTGCAAAATTAAACTGAATTCATCGGCGGGAATTGGTTTTGAGAACAAATACCCCTGGCCAATATGACAGCCGAGTTGATGCAAAAAATTAACTTGTTCGATGGTTTCAATGCCTTCTGCAACAATATGCAGATGAAGTTGTTTTGCCATGCTGACAATTGCGCTGGCGATGGCAACCGCGTCTGGATCATCAGGCAGATTCATCACAAATGCCCGGTCGACTTTTAATGTATCGAGTGGAAATTTGGTCAGGTAGCTGAGAGATGAATAACCGGTGCCAAAATCATCCATCGATATGGATATGCCGAGTTCCTTAAATTTGAGCAGCGTTTCGATGGTCTTTTCCGGGTTTTCAACCAACATGCTTTCCGTTAGTTCAAGATCAAGTTGTTTGGCAGGCAGGCCGGTATCGGTTAAACACTTTTTGACGTCGGAGATCAGGTCACCCTGAAGAAATTGCATGGCTGACAGATTGACGGCGACCTGTACTGGATGGTCGCAGTATTTTTCCCAACTGACAGCTTCGCGGCACGCCGTATGCAATACCCAATTACCGATGGGAATAATCAGGCCGGTGGCTTCCGCGACGGGGATAAATTCTTCCGGAGAAACAAATCCGAGATCCGGGCTGACCCAGCGGAGCAATGCTTCGGCGCCGGTTATCTGGCGTCGTTCCAGATCGACCTTGGCTTGGTAAAAAACCTGAAATTCGTCTTTTTCAAGAGCACGGCGAAGGCCCGCTTCGATCTCAAGGCGCCGTTTGATGTTGGAACTCAGCTCGCTGGAATAAAATTGGAAATTTGCCCGGCCCAATTCCTTGGCATGGTAAACCGCCGTGTCGACCTTGCGCATCAGATCGGTATGATCGTCGGCAATTAATGGATAAAGCCCGATACCAATGCTGGCGGAAATAAATAAATCTTTATTATCAATTGTAAACGGCGCGGCAATCAGGCTCAAAATTTTGCTCGCCAACGCACGTGCCTCGTCTTCCGTGTGCACGGTTTCGACAATGATGCCATAGGAATCACCGCCTAAATGAGTGACAAATCCACCCCCGCCGACGCAGCCTTCCATTCGTTTTCCGGCTTCAATCAGCAGTTTGTCTCCAACGTCATGGCCGAGCCCGTCATTAATATTTTTAAAGGCATCCAGATTGGCCAGAAAAACGGTAATTCGATTTTCATTGGCATCCGCGCGTTCAATGGCGCGGGCAAGATATTCCATAAACGCCGCCCGGTTCGGCATTCCGGTTAACGGATCATGAGTCGCCATATGACGCAGGCGAGCGGCATTTTCATTGCGCTCGGTAATGTCATGAACAGCACCAATAAAGACATGTCTGCCACTGGCGTTTAGAACACTGATCGCCAGTTCAATAGGCACGGAGGAGCCATCTTTACATCTGCCAACCACTTCTCGGCGGGTCCCGATAAAAGCCGAAGTTCCGGTTTTTAAGTAGCCCTGTAGGTGTTTTTCCGAAAACGGATTGTCAGCCTCATTTAGAAGAATATCTGCGGATTGATCAATCAGCTCACCACGGTCATAACCAAATATCGTCTCTATCGCCGGATTAACCGTTTCGATCATTCCGGTTTCATCGACAGCAACAATGCCGTCAACAACCGAATCAATTACGCTGCGGATATATTCTTCGCGAGCGGCAAGGTGTTTTACCGCTCGGTTACGTTCACTGACATCCCGTGCCATGACCATGATGGCGGACCCGTCACTAGGCTCTTCATCACCCTGGTACGGAATGACTGCCAGCTCGATATCGATTTCAACCCCATCCGCGCGCTGAAAACATAACGCCGTTCGCGCCTGATCAGTGATTAAATGTTCAAGACCATTTGAAAGTTTATGCCTGAAATCGGGGTGGACAAAGTCAATAAATTTTCGCCCAACAATCGTATCAATCGGCCACATACCCAGCATATTGGCACCGGCAGGATTGATCAGTTGAAACTCGCCATTACGGCAAACACCGATAAGGTCTGGGGCCAGTTCGATGATCTGGCGGAAATCCTTGCCCTGACCTTCAATTTTCTCGAACCGTTTACGCTCCAGAACGTCATCCATAATTTCCAGCATGGACCGCCCGGACTTGCATATATCTTGAGCGTAACTTCGGTAATGGGAATTGTTGATTGGCCCAAAAACCTGTTGGTCCATCATGTCGGCAAAGCCGAGAATTGTATTTAACGGTGTACGAAGGTCGTGACTAAGTGTCTCCAGCAAGATCTGATTCGCATCGTTTGCACGAACCAATGCATTTTCTGATTCCTGTAGAATCTGATCAATTTCTTTATGATTACTCACGAAGCAAATTCTTCATCTTATCCATTTAGGTTAAAAACAGCATATCTTGCTCCTGTTCAGTGTGCAATCCGAAGGTTGTTTTAGTAACATAATGAAACATATAGTCTATTTTGAATGAACCTATTTATTCAGCCGAATTTAGCGAATAGTGCCACTATAGTGATAATGGACGAAATATAATGCCAACTGAGATTATCCTGCTGACCGGTAGTGTTGAGGGGCCTTATTTGTCGAATGTACTGCATGAGACAAATCCGGACGTTATCGTGACCGTCGTTGAAACCAGGGAAGAACTGCGCGCCGCCTGTTTATCATCAAGCCAAGAGGGTAACCGCCGTTCTTTCCGCCGCCTGATTGCGTACTGTACGGACGTTATCGTGCCGCCTGATGTGCTCTCCGGTGTTACAAAACCGGCCTATAACTTTCATCCCGGTCCCCCGCAATACCCGGGATCTTCGGCATCGGGCTTTGCCATATACGACGGTGCAAAATCGTTCGGTGTCTGCGCCCACGAAATGAAGGAAACCGTTGATTCGGGTGCTATTGTCGGTGTTGATGAGTTTGAGATCGATGAAAAGATCCGGTTTGTCGATCTTGACTTAATGGCATATCGCCAATTGCTGGCGTTATTCACGCGCCTGGCACCGCAGCTGGCGAATAATGATGCGCCGTTGGCGGTAATTGATGCCTCCTGGGGAACGCGAAAAACGACAAAGGCCGACGTTGAGGCGATGAAAGCGATAACTGCTGATACCAGCGAAGAAGAAATTCGCCTGCGCTGGCGAGCATTTGGTTAAGAGCCTGATTTCAAAATTCGGAAGATTTGGTCCACTGGCCGAGAAAACCGGCCAGTTATCACTTTAAACCCGCCGCCAGATTGTTCCGCCCTGGCCATCTTCCAGAACGATACCCTCCGCCGCCAATTGATCCCGAATTGTATCACTGCGGGTAAAGTCTTTGGATTTACGGGCTTCCACCCGCTCGGAGATCAAGTCGTCGATCTCGGTATCGGACAAACCACCGGACGTGGCCGCCGGTTGCCATTTGAGCCATTCTTCCGGTTCTTGTTGAAGTAATCCTAAAATATTCGCAGCCGCGCATAACTGCCCCTTGAACTGGGCGCGTTCGGCGTCGTTATCTGCTTTATTAAGATCGCCAACAATTTGATGCAACCGACTGATCGCAAGCGGACTGTTAAGGTCATCCTTGAGCGCGTCATGAACAGCGGTGTTGGCAGGCAGCATCGGAACGATTTCGGCAACACTGCGCAGCGCGCGATAGAACCGATCAAGCTCAGCCTTGGCCTCTATCAATCCATTTTTCGAGAAATCGAGCGGTTGACGATAATGGGCTTTAAGCAGTAACAAGCGGATGGCTTCACCCGGAAATTCTTCGAGCAAATCATGCACGGTGTAGAAATTGCCAAGCGACTTGGACATTTTCTCTCCTTCACTCATAACGTAGCCGTTGTGCATCCAGTATTTGGCGAACGCATCATGCCCAAGCGCACATTTTGATTGCGCGATTTCGTTTTCGTGGTGCGGGAAGATCAAATCCAGTCCACCGCCGTGAATATCAAAAGTATCGCCAAGGTGTTTTTGGCTCATCGCCGAGCATTCAATGTGCCAGCCTGGACGGCCGCGACCCCAGGGACTGTCCCAGCCAGGAATTTCCGGATCTGAGGGTTTCCAGAGGACAAAGTCCTGCGGATCGTTTTTATAGGATGCCACATCAACCCGGGCGCCGGCGACAATCTCGCGTTTGTCGAGACGCGATAATTTGCCGTACGTGTCCATGCCCGGGACACTGAACAGAACATGACCATCGGCCTCGTAGGCGTGCCCCTTACTAATCAGGGTTTCGATCATGACGATCATCTCGGCGATGTGATCCGTCGCCCGCGGTTCCACATCAGGTGATAACGCGCCAAGAGCGCGCATATCCTCATGATAGATCTTAGCCGTGCGTTCGGTGATGGTACGGATATTTTCGCCGGACTCGAGCGCGCGGGCGTTGATTTTGTCATCAACGTCGGTGATGTTGCGGGCGTAGGTGACTTTTGGGTAGATGCCAGCAAGCAATCGATACAGTACGTCGAACACGACGACTGGCCGGGCATTGCCGATATGGGCGTAGTCATACACCGTTGGTCCGCAGACATACATTTTGATGTGTTGATCATCAATTGGTATAAAATCTACTTTCTGGCGGCTCAGGGTGTCGTGAATTTTTAAACTCATATATGGCCTCTAAACCCATTGGTTATCGGATAACGCCGGTCGCGACCAAAAGCGCGCCGCGTGGTTTTAACCCCTGGCGGGGCCTGGCGGCGTTTGTATTCGGCAAGGTCGAGCATTTTCCAAACCCGCCGCACCGTTTCGCGCTCAAACCCCTTATCCGCAATATCGTCGACGGATAATTCCTCTTCGATCAGGCATTTAAGAATGCCGTCTAATATCTCATAAGGCGGCAGGCTATCCTGATCAGTTTGATCGGGTTTCAGTTCCGCCGTCGGTGGTTTGGTAATGATCCGTTCCGGGATTACCCGGCCACTGGGGCCGAGACTGCCGGACGGTTTATTCTCATTACGCCAATGTGAGAGGGCAAACACATCCATCTTATAAATGTCTTTCAAGACAGAATAACCACCGCACATATCGCCGTACAGCGTCGCATAGCCAACCGACATTTCCGACTTGTTGCCGGTCGTCAGGACCATCGATCCCATCTTGTTGGAGATTGCCATCAGCAGATTTCCGCGTGCCCGCGACTGAATATTTTCCTCGGTCACGTCGGCTTCGCGCCCTTTAAACATCGGCGCCAACATGGCGTTAAAGGCGCCCATTGCCGGCTCAATCGAAATACTGTCAAGATGCGCGCCGATCAGGTCGGCGCATTCACTGGCATCATCCAGGCTGTTTTGTGAGGTATAGGGTGATGGCATCATGACGCAGTGAACCCGCTGGGGCCCGAGCGCATCAACGGCAACGGCGGCAGAAAGGGCGCTGTCGATGCCACCGGACATGCCAAGAACGACGCCTGGAAAACCGTTTTTGCCGACATAATCACGCAAGCCCAGAACCATGGCCCGGTACGTCGCGCTCAAAAGTTCGGACGAAGGTTCAATATCGGTCTCGCTGCACAGCCAGCCCTCCTCACCGCGCGACCACTGCGTTATCAAAATTTGTTCTTCCCAAGATCGGGCCCGGGCGCGCAAGCTGCAGTCATCCCCAAGGACAAAAGACGCCCCATCAAACACCAGTTCATCCTGGCCGCCGACGAGATTGGCATAAATCAACGGCAACCGGGATTCGGTTACGCGGGCAACGGCATAACTCAGGCGTTCATCCAGTTTGTCGGTCTCAAACGGGGAGCCATTAATAACGACCAAAATTTCGGCGCCCGATTCATCAAGGCATTCTGTTTGATCTGAGAACCACATGTCTTCGCAGACCATCAGACCAAGGCGAACGCCCCTGAACGGTACGGGCCCGGACAAAGGGCCAGCGGCGAATACACGTTTTTCATCAAACACCCCATAATTTGGCAGGTCATGTTTGGCCCGGATGCCAACAATTTTGCCGCCGTCCAGAAGCAGGACACAATTGAAGAGTTCATCGTCTATCACCCAGGGTGCCCCAATGATCAGGCCGGGGCCATCATCCAGTGTTAGTTGAGCCAGGTTTTCGACTGACGCGCGAATGATGTCTTGGTAAGCGTTTTTCAGGACCAGGTCTTCCGGTGGATATCCGCTCAACGACAACTCGCCAGTGATCAACAGATCAACACCTTTGTCCGCCGCGTCGTTGCGGGCGGCACGAATACCCGCTTCATTATCGGAAATTTTCCCGACGGTAGGGTTAAGTTGGGCTATGGCGATGGTCAGCGTATCAGTCATAATCAGGGTTTAGACGGGGGGTTCGGGACTGTCAACGCCGACAAAGACCTCGATATTTAATGCCACATTAGCGGGTAGCCAATCGTGCTCGAAGCAATTAAGGTCATAACACCATGGCGAAACGCAGACCTACAGAAGTGATCCATACCGGCGAAGTCGTGAGCTCCAGTTACAATACGGCTGAGCGACTGTCTGTCGAAGAGGCCGGGCATCGTGCAAGTAAAGGCACGGGATCTGCAAACGCTGCTGCCAAACGAATTCGTAAACGCCCAAAAGTGATAGATGCAACGGGACAATCAAGCACCGGTACAGCCGGTAACATCGCTGAACCTCAGGACGTCCCGCCACCCCCACCGCCTATCATAACCCCGCCGCCTATAAAATCGCCTGCGCCTAAACCCGTCTCTGCAACGACACCGCCTCCCAAATCCTCTCCGCCGGGTAAACCGGCTATGGTCAATAAGATTGGGACCAAACCGGTGTCACCTGAGCAATTGAGCCGGGAAATGGCCACTGCAGCAGTTTCATCGCTGGTTGAGCAGATGACAACCAAGGCCGATTTAAATGGAGGATTTTTACGCACTGCTGATATCAAAGCCATGGAGCAGGAGTTTCACGTTCAGGTATCAGATTTAACGCAATCAATGGTTCATTCGTTTGAGGCCTATGTAGAGTCCCGTGAAAAAGCCAGTTGGGATAGCGCTCGAGAATTTCCGTTCTGGCGGGTTGTTGTCAAAAAGTTCTCCTATCTGTTTGGGGAGCACGGCAAAGGGCGCATGGATACGATTTCAAAACGTATGTTGCCGGGGTTTTTTGCCGGGCTGAATATGATGATTGGTCCGGAAAGTGTTGATTTGTATCAGGAGCGATGCCGTCGGGTGGTTGATAGTATTCGTCAGCAGGACAAAGATGCGTTTGACTGGGACAAAGTTTATGCTTCAACCGAAATCACGGCCATTGTATTTGATGCATTAATGGCGATTGCTCCGCACTTTGAAGATTTTGAAAAACGCCAAAATTGGTTCATCGAACTGGTCAATGGAAATCTTGCACCCATTGATGAGAATAACAGCGATGATTCCGGATGGGAATTGTCACCGGCAGGATACAAACGATTTCTGTCGGCCCTCTACGGGGACCTGAATAATTTACTGGCGAATAAATTAGCTTATAACCAGATCGCCAAACGCTATGGATCAAACGCCCTTGATGCCGTTAAAGGCCTCGTTCGGCGGGCACAGGGCCAAGGCTGAAATCGCGCTAGCAAGTGTAATACAATCGAACAAAAAAGATGGGCGATTCCAGATTTCGGAACCGCCCATCTTTATTTTTCTTAACCGGAGGTTATCTGATCGTTATCTGTTATGACCAGACATCCCCCCTGAAATTTCTTCCGTCTGCTCTTCATCCAGATCTTCCGGCAGAACGAGATTCAGAATGATCGCCAGAAATGCCGCTGGCAGTAACCCCGATGTCAGCAGAATTTTGGCCGTCCCCGGCATATGCTGAAGTGCATCAGGGACGAGTTGAAGGCCGAGACCAACGGACAAGGATACGGCAAAAATCACCATGTTTCTCCGGTTCCAATTGACATCCGAGAGCATCGAGACACCCGCGGCACAGACCATTCCGAACATCACAATAACGCCGCCGCCCAACACTTCGATGGGAACCGTTGAAATAATGGCGCCGACCTTTGGTATCAGGCCACAGAAGATCAGGAAAATTGCGCCGTAGGTCACGACACGGCGGCTCATCACGCCTGTCATTGCGATCAGTCCGACATTCTGGCTGAAGGATGTATTGGGCAAGGCGCCGAACAGGCCGGCAATAGCGCTCCCCAAACCATCGGCGTACGTTGCACCGGTTATTTCTTCCGACGTTGCTTCGCGCTTGGCGCCGCCTTTTGTGATCCCAGATACATCGCCGACCGTTTCGACCGCCGATACGAAGGCCATCAGGCAGAAACCAATAATGGCGGCGACGCTGAATTCAAAACCGAAATGCATGGGATCTGGCATCGCGAAGGAAGCTGCCCTGCCAATGTTGCCAAAACTTACCATTCCCATGAAATAGGCAACAACGTACCCAACGATCAATCCGATCAGGACCGCGGCGATGGAGACCATACCGCGGGTGAAAAATTTCAATCCAAGCGTGACCACAATGACGACCAGGGCTACGAACCAGTTTTGCAGGCTGCCAAACTCGGGTGTCCCAATAGCGGGAACGCCGCCGGCCGCATACTGAATGCCGACTTTTACAAGCGCTAATCCGATCATCAGGACGACCAAACCCGTCACCAATGGCGGCAGCGCAAACCGGATGCGGCCGATGACAGTGCCGAGCAAGGCGTGAAAGATACCGCCGGCAATGACACCGCAAAATAATGCACCCATCGCATCAACACCCTTGCCGGCGACCAGCGGAATCATGATTGGTAGAAAGGCAAAACTTGTCCCCTGAACGATCGGAAGGCGGGCGCCGACCGGACCGAATCCGATGGTCTGAAACAAGGTTGCGACGCCGGCAAAAAACATCGACATCTGAATCATATAGATCATTTGCGGAAAATCGGGCGAGTTTGAACCAAACCCAAACCCGGCTGCCCCACAAACAATAATGGCTGGCGTTACGTTGGATACAAACATTGCAAGCACGTGCTGGATACCGAGCGGTATCGCTTGCGCTAGCGGCGGTGTGTAATCCGGATCTGCCAACTGCTCCGGTGTTCCAAGTGAATGCGCTATCGACATATGACCATCTCCCCTGTCTTAGATTTGAGATTTATTATTATTTTCGGAAAGTGTAGTCGATCTGCGGATTGTTCAATTCCGCTTAAATAAGATAAAGTCTTTCATCATAAAATTGATAATCGAATTATTCTCGACTTTGCCGCCCCAAGGCAGCGATCAACGGTGCCAGTTCTTTCTCGTACCGTTTCCAGAGCTGAACGGAACTATTGTAGATCGGGCTGCGGACCTGGGCCATGCTGGCCGTTTTAACCGCGCGGTTGGATTTATAAAATTCAAGACAGGCGTCGTCCCAGTCAAGGCCACACGCGGCGATCAATGCGCGGGATTGATGTTCCTGATCAGCGACCAGCTGCTCATATTGAATGTCATAAATGTAACCTGGCAGTACGTTATGCCAGTGGTCCATCAAGTCGCTGTAGAGGGTATAATATTCACCGAGTTCCGTCAGGTCCGAAGAATATTCATGCACGGTGCCGGGGAAATATGTTTTGTAGATGGACAGGCACGTATCCATCGGGTCGCGCTTGCAGTGGATGATTTTGGCGTTTGGCAGGGCCAGTTTGATCAAGCCGATGTGAAGAAAATTATGTGGCATCTTATCGGTGATAATATCGATACCGTCCGGCATTTGAGGTAGGGATTTAGCGTATGATGTGCCGATTTGGGTGAAGTGGTTTTGAGTGGCGGCCAGAACGCGTTCGGAATAATCGCTATCTGCCACCGCCCCGAACGTTGCGTTCGCGGCTTGGCTCAATGTTGTTAGCTCGCCGCCGCCATAGACGCCCGGATGGGACGCAAGAATCTGTTCAACCAATGACGTTCCCGAACGCGGCATACCCAAAATAAAAATAGGCGCTTCGCCTGAGCACGCCTGAATGCCCGGTTTGTTTAGGAGCGTAGTAGAGAACGTTTTCTGGAAACGGCTGAAATAGAGTTTTTGCTCATCTGTTGAATAAGAATAGGTTTTTCGTTTAAGCCGGTTTCCTTCGGCCAGATATTCAAATGATGTAGAATATTTGCCGAGATCTTCGTTAGCCTTGGCAAGGCCAAACGACACGTCCATGCGCTGGGCCTCGGTAATTCCAGATTTGGCGTATAAGCTTTCCATCGCCGAGATGTCGGTATTGCCGCTGACGTGTTTGGTAATGCTGGCCAATTGCCGGTGGGCATCCGCCGCATCCGGGATCAACTTGATCACTGCGCGAAACGCCGTCTTTGCCTGCTCAAGGGCGCCAGTTTCACTCAATACAAAACCGAGATTAAAATAGGCACCGGCGAACTCTGGATTAACTTTGATTGTACGTTGGAACGATGCAATCGCGTCATCGAGCTGCTCCAGTTCCATCTGAACGATGCCAAGATTGTAGTGTGCATCAGCAAAATCGGGTCTGCTATGGATAACCGCTTGATAGTCCCGGGCGGCATTAACCAACCGCCCGTGCTGCTGATGATCAAGGGCTGCTTGAAATAATCGGTCAACGCCGCCGGCATTATTGCTACTGGCAGGATTAATTCGCTGTTTGGCTAACCTGCGGCGTTCAGCTCTGTTCATAACCGTCCCGGGGTTTGGCGTTCGTCACCAATGGTCATACCGCAGCTGTAACCTGAACACCAAAAAAAACGACCCTGGATGGAGGATTAGTGTTCGCCGCCCATAACGCCCGTTCTAACGGAATATTCGACGGCAATGCCGTAATCAGGATCATCATCCGAATCGACGATCAACTGGCCAGCACGGTGTAGCAGTTGATGGCAGTCGTGCGATAGATGCCGCAATTGCAGCTTTTTTCCAAGTTTTTCATATTTTTTGGCCAATGCCTCAATCGCCTGCAAAGCGGATTGATCAACCACGCGGCTATTGAGAAAATCAATAATGACACCATCGGGATCGTTCTCTGGATCGAAAATTTCTGTAAACCCATCAACTGAGCCAAAAAATAAAGGTCCCTCAATCTGGTAAACTTTAATGCCGTCCTCAGTTTCGCCGGCAATTCCTTTGATCCTTGTGGCGTTGTTCCAGGCATACGCCAGCGCTGATACGATCACGCCGACAACAACAGCAATGGCCAAATCGCTCATTACCGTGACGACCGTAACAAGCAACATGACAAGGGCATCGGTCAGCGGAATCAGCCGGAGTATGGTCAGGCTTTGCCAGGCAAAAGTACCGATAACCACCATAAACATAACGCCGACCAGCGCCGCCAGCGGAATTTGTTCAATCAAGCCGGATGCGACCAGAATAAACGCCAGCAAAAAAAGCGCGGCGGCAATGCCGGACAAACGTGTGCGGCCACCAGATTTCACATTAATCATTGATTGACCGATCATGGCGCAGCCGCCCATGCCGCCAAAAAATCCGGTTACTGTATTTGACAGGCCCTGAGCAATACATTCCTGAGAGGCACCGCCGCGCCGCCCGGTCACTTCACCAACGAGGTTCAGGGTCAACAGGCTTTCGATCAGACCAATTGCGGCCAAGATGACGGAATAGGGCAGAATGATTTTAAGCATCTCCAAGTCGAACGGGACCGAAGGGATATGAAATACGGGTAATTCGCCCTTGATGGAGGCGAGATCCCCAACACGCGGCACATCAATGCCAAAGGCAATGACGATCGTCGCTACAATCGCAATACCAGCCAGAGGTGCCGGCACGACCATAGTGATTTTTGGCATCAACCAGATTATTACCATGGTTAACGCCACCAGACCCAACATCGTGATCAAGGGAATTCCCGACATCCAGGTTAGGCTACCGTTTGGCCCAGGGACCTGAAACTGACTCATCTGCGCCAGAAAAATAACAATCGCCAATCCGTTAACGAACCCCAGCATAACAGGGTGCGGAACCAGACGAATAAACTTCCCGAGGCGGAAAATCCCGGCGAGGATCTGGAGAACGCCCATTAATACGACGGTGGCGAAAAGATATTCGACCCCGTGGTTGGCGACAAGCGCCACCATCACAACGGCCAGCGCACCCGTAGCACCGGAAATCATGCCCGGGCGGCCACCGATAACGGCCGTAATCAAACCGACGATAAAGGCCGCGTACAGTCCGACCAGCGGATGAACGCCGGCGACAAAGGCAAAAGCAATGGCTTCGGGGACAAGCGCAAGCGCAACGGTAAGTCCGGACAGAATCTCCGTCTTAATCCGCGACGGCGTAAAAGCGTTAAGGTCGGGACCTTTCCAATCAGTAACGGAAAGGCGTTCGGCAAACGCCGAAAAAGAAGATTTGATCACCGGTTGGAAACCCTTATTTCGAAAACAATGGTGGCATAAAACCGCTCAGTTGACGGCCTTATAACGCAAAAACAATGCATAGCAATTCCAATCTGGATCGCTTCGGGTTAAAAGATCAGGTCAATCTTCGGGGGCTTGGCGGGGCGGTGTTTAGTGTCCTACCGTTCTTTCCGGCGGAAAAGTGATGGTAATCACGGTTCCAACCTTCAGTTTGCTGTCAATCAATATGGTCCCGCCGTGCAATTCAGAAATTGATTTAACCAGGGTCAACCCAAGTCCTGTTCCATCATGTGATCGGGTATAGGCATCGCCAATTTGTCCAAAGGGTTCAAGCACTTTTTCAATATCCTGCGGCGATATGCCGTTGCCCGTATCGTTTACGCTGAGGACAATCGACTGCTGGTCAGCCAAAGTTATTTCTGTAATGACTTCGCCGCCTTCCGGCGTGAATTTGATTGAATTTGACAACAGGTTGAGCAGGATCTGTTTAACCTTAAGCCTGTCGGCAATTAACAGCGGGATATTTTCCTGAATGTCAGTCGATAGGGAGAGGCCTTTTTTGATCGCCCGCTCGGACATCATTTCGATGCATTCGTTAATGACAATTCTGAGGTCAATTTTTTCATCATACAGCGTTTCTTCGCCCGCTTCGATTTTAGAAAGATCAAGGATGTCGCCGATAATTCTGTGCAAGTGTTCGCCCGAATTATGAATAATGTCCGCATATTCTTTGTTTTTGGTATTGCCGAGAGAGCCAAACGTTTCTTGTTGTAACATCTGCGAAAAACCAATGATGGCATTCAAAGGCGTTCTTAACTCGTGGCTCATATTGGCCAGAAATTCTGATTTGGTGCGAGACGATTTTTCGGCGTCTTCCTTAGCGATCATTAAGTGTTCTTCTGCTTTCTTGCGCTTTGAAATATCGCGCCCGATGCCGCGATAGCCGAGAAAGTTTCCATCATTATCAAAACGGGGTTTGCCGTTGAGACTGATAAAACAAATACTTCCATCCGCCCGCTGCCTTGGAAATTCGAAGTCAGCAAATGGTTGATGCTCAGCAAGTTGATTAAGATGCGCCTGCCATTCCGGCGATACCGGATCTTTTGTTTCGAGGTGAAGTTCCTCGCGGGTTTTCCCGATCATGTCTTTTGGATTTAACCCGGTCACGTGCTCGACTTGTCCGGTAAGGTATGTGAACCGAAGGTCGGGACCAATTTCCCAAAGCCAGTCGGACGCGGTGTCGACAAACCCTCTAAACCGCTTTTCGCTTTCTTTCATATCTTGTTCGGACCGCATGCGGGCGGTTAGTTCAATATTTAAATCACGCGTTTGCATTTCAACGACGTTTTGCAAATCAAGGGTGGTTTGCTCAAGCAGTTTTTGTTTCATTCTGAAAAATATCAGAAATGTGCCAATAAACCCGAGCAACAAAAGGGCGCCCGCGACGGCAATCGTGCGGCGCTGGACCTTGAGCGAGGCATTGATTTCAATATCAGGCGCAGATAATGCGACGACGATGCGCTGCGCGCCAAAAAACACGGTATTCCAGGCAATCAGTTTGCGCGATTCCGGACCGCCACGTTTTACGGTAAACCGATATTCAGACATGCCGGTGGGATCTGTAATCATCCGTTGATCCAGAATTTGCAGAGTAGGGTACTTGGTGTGGAGCTCAATTACATTTTTGCCAATGATTTCGACCTCATGGTCGTAAACAACACGGCCCGCCCCATCCAATGCGTATCCCGCGCCGTAGTCGCCGGAGCGCATCGGCGCGATGAACTGCTTAAGTAGTTTGCCAAGATCAATCACAGTGAGCAGCCGTCCAATCGGCTTATTGTTCTGCGGGTTGACGATAGGCGAAGCGAGGCCAGCCAATTGTAGGTTTTCGCTCAATACAAAATCAGGTGTTACCAAGCGCGTCGCCGCGGGTTGGCCTGAAATTTCAGCTTCGAATGTCGACAACGCGCGCGCAACAGGCATTTGCTCGTCGAACGCAGGGTTGAACCACGCTTGTGTGGATCGATCTTCAATGATTACTTTCGCGGCAAGAATTTCTTCACGATCAAACAGACGTTGAATATAGACCGCTGGCGGGTTTTTCGCGTTTGGCGTCAGATGGGTGCTTACCGATTGTGCCGCATTTTCGACTCGCGAGACCAGCCATTCCAATCGGTCTTCCATACCGCGGTGGGAGAGAAGAACTTGCAGGGCCTGTTGCTGGTTAAACAATCTTTCGTGATGCGCAACCGTTCTGGCGTCCGCCCAGTATGCGGCGGCAATAAATCCGCACAGGAGGACCAGCCAGGTCGCAACAAAATAAATTAGATAATACCGGCGGCGCGTTACCGATTGGCGCAACAGGTTGCTGGATAAGGCTGTCAGTGTGTTATCTGTCGCCATATTTTGGGCTCAGTTATTTCAATTAAAGTCGTCAGATAAGGGGCGAGTTATAAACCAAATCCTGCGGTGACGGTATTTCAATATGTTTCAGCTCGCGCATAACATCTTGGTGCATACTGCGCATCACCGCCCAGAAGGGGCAATTCGGTTATCAAAATAAAGTGATGAGCGTGATCTTATAGTGCCGCGACGGCGTCAATCTCTACCTGAAAGCCATGATGAAGGGTGTTGCAGGGCACAATAGCCCGGGCCGGTTTGTGCGATCCCATAACGTCAGCGTAGACCCGGTTGACTTCAGGCCAGTGTTTAACGTCTGATACATAGACGGTTAATTTTACTGTTTTGCTGAGGTCACTGCCGGACGCCTCGAGAATTGCCGCAACATTTGCGAGGCAGTTTCGTGTCTGGGTTTCAATAGAGCCGATTACAGGATCACTTGTTCCAGGAGCAAACCCGAGCTGGCCAGACACATAAACCGTGTCGCCATGGCAAACAGCCTGGGCGTAATGTCCTGCAGGCTGCGTTGCGTTTGGGGTATTTATTGGAACGATTGGTTGGCTCATCGGCTTAAGACCGGTTCTTTTTCAGCGCTTCGGCCAACAAAAAAGCCAACTCCAGAGACTGTTTGGCATTTAGGCGCGGGTCACAATGGGTATGATAGCGCGCGCCGAGATCATCATCTGAAATGGCCTGTGCGCCGCCTGTGCATTCGGTTACGTCCTGACCGGTCATCTCGAAATGTACGCCGCCGGCGTGTGTGCCTTCGGCTTTATGGACATCAAAAAACCCCTGTACTTCCGAGAGAATTGATTCAACAGGACGGGTTTTATATCCGCTTGAGCTCTTGATCGTATTGCCGTGCATGGGATCACACACCCAAGCAACTTTACGGCCTTCGGACTTAACCCGCCGAACATGCTGCGGAAGCATCTCGGCAACATTTTCAGCGCCCATGCGCGCGATCAGGGTCAGGCGACCTGCTTCGTTCTCAGGGTTCAGAATATCGATCAGGCGGATCAACTCATCACCGTCCATGCTCGGCCCGACCTTCATGCCGATCGGATTGCCAATGCCGCGCATAAATTCGACATGAGCGCCATCCGGCTGGCGCGTCCGATCGCCGATCCACAGGAAGTGGGCAGACGTGTCGTAAAGGTCACCGGATGTGGAGTCTTCACGTACCATCGGTTCTTCATATTCAAGCAACAACGCTTCGTGACAGGTATAAAAACTGGTTTCGCGGATTTGCGGCGTTGTATCTGATGTCACGCCGCAGGCGGCCATGAAGGCTAGCGTTTCATCAAGCCGGTCAGCCATATCCTGATAACGCTCGCCGAGCGCGCTGTCTGCAACAAAATCGAGATTCCATTGATGAACTTTATGGAGATCCGCATAGCCGCCCTGGGCAAAGGCCCGGAGTAAATTAAGCGTCGAGGCAGACTGGTTATACACTCTCATTAACCGCTCTGGGTCTGGTGTGCGGACATCGGCGGAGAATTCCATGCCGTTAACCATGTCACCGCGGTACGAATCAAGTGTAATGCCGTCAATGGTTTCAGTCGATGCTGAGCGGGGTTTGGCAAATTGTCCGGCGAGGCGCCCCATTTTGACGATCGGCATCGCCGCGCCATAGGTCAAAACAACCGACATCTGAAGTAATACCCGGAACGTATCGCGAATATTGTCAGGGTGGAATTCAGCGAAACTTTCGGCGCAATCGCCGCCCTGCAGCAGGAACGCATTACCGTCGCAAACGTCGGCCAGTGCGCGTTTCAGGTTGCGGGCTTCACCGGCAAAAACCAGCGGGGGTGATGTCTTTAGGCGGTCAGTAACGCCTTTTGCGATCGCAGCATCGGGATATTCCGGAACTTGCAGGATTGGTTTTTGGCGCCAGCTTGAAGGGGTCCAGGTTTCGCTCATCTTATCCTCAACGTATTTTTATTGCCCAGGTTTATGTTTTGCCCTGCGCAGTCGAGTGCGCCGGAACGGTTGGATATACGCGGCTTCTCGGGTGTTTGCCAGTGAAACTCAAAAACCGGATTGAAAAAGGCAGGCTGTGCGCCGTGTTGAATGTATTTGGAACCTTGCATACGGTTGTTCGTTGGCCATATGGTGGCGCCAGTTTTGAAGGAGCCACCAAGCATGTTTCCCATCGATCCAGCCGTTTATATTGCTTACCTGGGCACAACGTTTCTACTCGCCATCACGCCGGGTACGGATAACATTTATATTCTGACCCGAACTCTGTCTCAAGGGAGAACCGCGGGGTTCCTTGCCGCAAGCGGTGTCGCGCTCGCCCTTATTGTTCATGTTACGGCTATTACATTGGGGCTCAGCCAACTATTTGTCGCCGCACCTAATTTATACACCATCGTGAAATACGCAGGTGTCGCCTATCTGATTTTTCTCGCTTACAAAGCGTTTACGACAAATGGGGAAGCGATTTCTCTGAAATCAAGTAATGGTGGCGGTTTGCCAAAACTGAAGATCATCCGTCAGGGGGCAATGGTTTGTCTGCTCAATCCGAAACTCGCGGTATTCTTCATCGCTTTCCTGCCGCAATTTACCGATATCACGCGCGGCAGTATGACGATGCAGTTATTTATCCTCGGGTTGACATTTGCACTGATGGGGCTCGGTGTTTTCTGCTTGGCAATCCTCTGCATCGCGCCCCTGGGTAAAGCCCTGCAATCAAGCCCCTTGTTCTGGAAATGGCAGGGCCGGGTATCCGGTACCGTGCTGGCATCAATGGCAGTGTGGCTGGTAGCGGCAGAAAGATAAGATGTAAGATGCACGTGCTTTTCATAATTAATGTATTCGTCTAAGTTTGCTCATATGAATTCAACGATCTCATCAGAACACCTATTGGCTGATATGGAACGTGCAATAGATCTGTTTGAAAGTAAGAAACTCAAGTCGGCGGAACGAATTTGTTTAAAACTGGTCAAGGCTAATCCTGCCAACGCGGAAGTGCTTCATCTATACGGCTGTATCGCAAATGCTCAAGACAGATTAAACAAAGCGCGAAGACTATTCGAACAGGCATGTGATATTGACGATACTTCTGAGTTTTTAAATTATAATTTTGGCTTGGTGTTGGAAAAGCTTGGTCAAATTGACCAAGCAGAAATAAAATTTAGACGAGCATTAGAATTATGTGAAACTTACGCAGACGCTCATCTGAATTTAGGAATGCTTTTTGAAAACTCCGGGCGTTTCGAAGACGCCGAATCGTGTTATAGACGGGCTATTAATGTCGCTCCATCCTTTGCCGAAGCACATTTCAGTCTGGGTAGATTATTGTTGAGAAACGGCTCTTTTGAGGAAGGGTGGGCCGCCTATCAATTTAGATTTTTTGCTCGATCAACGGATAAACGCCCGAGCAATATTCTCGGCTGGAAAGGTGAAAGTCTTAAAGGAAAATCAATTCTTTTATACCACGAACAGGGGTTGGGGGATACAATCCAATTCATGCGTTTTGCCCCTATTCTCTCCGATATGGGTGCCCAAGTGATTCTGGAAGTTCAGCCAAGCCTTGTGCCCCTCGCGCAATCGTTGCGAGGAAGTATTCGAGTGGTCGCCAATAGTTCAAAATTGCCCGACCATGATTTTGGGGACCTATATATTTGACTTCTCAAGATTGTGAATTAGTGCGTTTTTAATCGCAAGTATGGATAATGGGGGGTTATTAATATGTA
>WASW01018046.1_pt1 | contig 24368 bp, 25 predicted proteins | sample 5698521 | NCBI WGS metagenome assembly WASW01 (sample SAMN11175560, study PRJNA528189) | sponge metagenome | isolation source: marine sponge | host: Leucetta | place: Antarctica: Western Antarctic Peninsula, King George Island | collected 2013-01
AAACATACGCATCAAGCACATCAAACCTGCAAAATTTGCCCACACAACCCCCGGCAATCAGCTACCTGGGCAGTTACAATATAAGTATTGCTCACGGTTTCGTGGTTAGAGTTTTGACGAACTTCCATCAAACCACGTTCTTCGGCTGTGAAGGCGGTCATCAGTACGCGGAACTTATCAAAGAAGACTTTGCCGCGCGCTTCAGCGACCAAATGCGCCATGTCGTCCATGGTTTTTGCGTCGCCGATATCACGGCGCAACTGGATGGTTGGTTCGGTGACATCTTTTTGCCAATCCGCCAGCGTCTTTTGAATGCCGGTCATCAATTGAACCTGCGCCGGGTTGTCATTGACGGTTGTTTTTAGACCATCCGATAACTGCTTAAAGGTTTCTCGTCCAGACGTGTAGGGCGCAAGAAACCCTTCCTGTCCGGCTAAAAGATACCCACGCATACCGGTTTCCATATCAACGGCGGACGCAAGTGTTGCGTTGGCGCGTCCAATAACCTCATAGGTATGAACCACCCATTCTTCGTTTTGTTTCATGGTTTTCAGGTTTTTTGTCACGTGCTCACCGGCGGTGGCCGCATCGGCATTCCGGGTCACCAACAGTTTGGCTTCTTCGGCGCTGAATTCAGCGATAATACCTCTGAACGCATCGAAGAATTTTTTGCCTTTTTTCTCGTTCACTAAGGTTTCGATGTCGGATAACGAGTTGATGCCGGAGCGAACATTACGGCGCATTTTTATCGCCGGTTCAGTGACTTCAGTATTCCAGTCGGCGATCAGTTTTTCCGCTTCTTTCAGCCGGGCAACCTGGGCTGGATTATCAGAAACCGATTGCTCAAGGGCTATGATCGTTTTGAAAAAATTTGATTTCCCATCTTTATAGGGATCAAGAAATTCCTCGCTACCGGCCAACAAAAATCCCCGCATGCCGGTTTCCATGTCGACCGCGTGGGCCAGCGCTTCGTTTGCATCAGCCAGTACTTTATAGGTGTGGCCGACCCAGCCAACTGTTTTTTGGACCAGCGCAAATTCTTCGCCGGCAACGCCCTGGGCTTTTTCAAACTCCGCCCGGCGTTTTTTCAATAAGGATGCTTCGCGGCCAATGAAGGTCGCTATCTGCTCGCGAAATTTATCAAAATAGGTTTTGCCGCGGGCTTCAGCAACCAGATGTGCCATGTCGTTCATGGTTTTGGAATCGCCGATTTCGCGGCGCAGCGCGATTGTCGGTTCGGTAACTTTTTCCTGCCATTCTTTCAGAACATCGTGAATTCCACTCATGCGGGCAACCTGTCCGGGGTTGTCGTTGACGATTTCCTGCATATGTTCAATTTCTTTATAGATTAGTTCTTCACCGTGTTTGTACGGATCAAGAAATTCTTCTTTCCCGGCCAGAAGGTATCCGCGCATACCGGTTTCCATTTCGACGGCTTCCTCGAGGATATCACCTGCCGCCTCAAGAACTTCATGAGTATGATTGACAGACTCATTGGTATTTACGATTTTTTGGATGCTGAAGACGGATACACCTCCAAGAGCCAATAAAAGAATCATCGGGGATAAAATACCACTCAAGATTTTTGGTCTTGTTTTCATGTCCTGAAAGTTCATTTTTTCTCTCCGTTAAAAATCGGCGTTAATTTTTTCGTATACTCTCCGTAAATCACCAACGGGCGTTCACGTGGGTGGTTCATCGGCTTCATCTAATTGGCCGCGGCATTTGCAGCCGCGAGCCCCTGTTCAAGTTGTTCTTCGTTAAATAGTTTGATTGAATCCAGCAGCGCGACCATCCGTTCATTAACGGTCACAAGGCCGGTTAAATATTCTTCATCAATTTGATTGCCCATTTTCGGTACGGGTTTGATCTCACTGGTATCGACACTCAGAATATCTGATACCGTATCAACCAGAATGCCGATTAACCGATCACCAATATCGATGATGACGATGACGTGAAGGGGGCTCGTTTCGGTCAGGCCGCGGTTAAATCGGCAGCGTAAATCGAAAATCGGAACGATGATGCCGCGCAGGTTAAGAACGCCGCGCATATGGTCGGGTGAGTTGGGCAACATGGTGGTTTCAGACCATCCCTTGATTTCGCGCACCGTCATGATGTCGACGCCGTATTCCTCCTCGCCGATGGTGAAAGTGATATACTGTTCGACCACGCCGGATTGAGCAGAGACGACATCGGTGCTACCCGATGCCTGCATCTGAGTGAGGCCGGTGCCAGTACTTTTTTCGTTTGTTGCATTAGCTTCCATAATTATTGCTCCGCAATTCTCAAAATTTCATCTGATTTCGGAAGGGCCCGTGGTTTTAAGCTGATGGTTGATTGGGCCATGCTATTAAGTCCATCAAGATCCAGAATAAGAGCAACCATGCCGTTACCCAAAATTGTCGCCGCTGATATTCCATTAACGCGATCATAATTTTCTTCCAGCGATTTGATCACCACCTGCTGTTGGCCAAGCAATTCGTCGACCAGCAGGGCAACATGTGAGCCGCCTTCAATTTCTGCGATAACCAATAGTCCTTCAGCCGGGTTATCCGTCCCGTCCGGTACATCAAGTAACCGGTTAAGGGGAATGATCCGAATGAAGTCACCGCGTACTGAAACAACATCCGCACCATTGGTTAATTGACTTAAATGTTCTTTTTGCGGGCGTATGCTTTCAATGATTGAGGTCAGCGGAACGATGAACTTTTCTTGTCCAACACGAACAATCATGCCGTCGAGGACGGCCAACGTCAGTGGCAGGGTCATCAAAAAACGGGTTCCCTGTCCAGGTTCCGAGCGCACCGATACCCGTCCGCCGAGATTGGCAATATTGCGGCGGACAACATCCATGCCGACGCCGCGGCCGGAGACTTCGGTAACTTCGGAAGCGGTGGAAAATCCGGGTGCGAAAATCAGGTTTTCGGTTTCTTCAATTGATAGGTTGTGGTCTTCCGGGATAACGCCGTTCTCAATTGCTTTTTCGATCACCCGTTCCCGGTTGATACCCTGGCCGTCATCGGACACCTCAATTTGAATGCGGCCGCTGCGGTGTTCCGCGGACAGCACGATTTTGGCCCGTTCCGGTTTATCGGTTTTTGCACGGTCTTCTTTGCTTTCAATACCGTGATCCAGAGAATTGCGGATCATATGGGTCAGCGGATCGGACAGAAGTTCAACCACGGTTTTATCAACCACGGTTTCCTCGCCTTTCATGACCAGGTCTATTTTTTTATCGAGTTTGGCGGACAGGTCACGAACTAGGCGCGGCATTCTCGCAAACACCGATTTAACCGGCTGCATACGCACCGCCATAACACTTTCCTGTAAATCGCGGGTGTGCATGCCAAGATCTTCAAACCCCTGAGACATTAAAGGGGACATCTCTTCTGTCATGTCGTTGGCTTGCTGGCGCAACATCGCCTGGGTGATGACCAGTTCGCCAACCATATTGACCAGCCGGTCGACCCGGTTGAGATCAACCCGGATTGAAGAAATTGTTGCGGGGACACCAGGCGCACCGCCGCCGTCACCGGCTCGGCGGTTTGAATCCGGTACCGCTGCGGGTGGCGCAGATTTGGCAGCCGGAGTTTCCGCCGGTTTGTCTGAAGGGGATTCTTCCGGTGGCGTATCTGGGACTGGTTCGCGTGCGGTATTATCCGGCGTGCCAGCGATAGGCGTGATCGTCAAATCACAATCATCTTCGACAAACTCAAAAACTTCTTCGACATCGCGTAATGGGCAGTTTGCCGTCAGCTCAAAGGTCCAGGAAAAATAGGCTTCGTCTGGGGTCAATTTTTCAAAAGCCGGCAAGCGGTCCAGATTTATTGTTGTTTTGAGTTCCCCAAGGGATGCCATCTCACGGATCAGCAGGATCGGCTCGTTAGCGTGGCGATACAGATGAGGGTGGGGGCTGAATTTAATGACATACCCTGTGACATCCAGCTCGGGCGCGGGGCCGTCGTTGGCATCCGTATCTTCAGTGGGCGTATCGTCTTCGGTACCGCTGGCCTGCTTGAGTAAAACAACAAGATCTGCACATTTTTTTTCGTCAACGGCGAGCCCAAGCTGCGCGGATTGTACGAGTTCGACCAAAACATCATTGGCAGAGATCAGTAAATCAATGCCGTCCAGCGTGACCGGGATCTCATCCGTTCGCATCAGATCGAGCAAAGTTTCAAGTTCGTGGGCAAATTTAACAAGGTTGGTAAACTCAAAAGCCCCGCCGCCACCTTTGACCGAATGAACGGCTCTGAAAATGGCATGCAAATCTTCGGCGTCGACATTGTCGATGGTATCGCGAACACGGGCCAAACGCATTTCAGCCTCGCCCAAGAGTTCAGAACACTCTTCGAAGTATGTGACCTTAAATTGATCGAGATCGAAATCGATGGAATCGCTCATGAATTCACCAAAGTTTTTTTGTTATGGACAAACCTTCTGAACGACTTGCAATAATTTTTCCGGGCTGAACGGTTTGACAATCCAGCCTGTTGCACCGGCAGCGCGCCCCTCACTCTTGATGTCGGCGTTTGATTCTGTCGTCAGGACTAGGATTGGTGTTGCCTTATGAACAGGATGTCCGCGCAGTTTTTTGATAAGCTCAAGCCCGGTCATGTTCGGCATGTTGACGTCTGTAATGATGAGATCAACTTTGGTGTTACCCAAAACTGACAGTGCATTTACCCCGTCGTCCGCTTCCATTACTTCATGGCCTGAGCTTTTCAGGGTAAAACTCAACATATCACGCATGGTTTTCGAATCGTCCACAGCCATTATTTTCAAGCCCATTAGCTTGCACTCCACTTTTCTAGTTGTTCATTTAAGCCAAGCAACACCATCGTGCCGCGAAATTCATCAGACATCTTTTTGATGCGTAATAGATTTCCGCGTTGTTCTTGATGTTGGCCGGCAGCAATCAAAAGTTGCGCGCAGGGCGAAGAGGGGCGCTCGACGTCACTCGCATCAATCTCAATACCATTTTCCGAAGTGAGAGAATCGGACAATAGAGCATACAGATCATCCGCTGCCGAGGTGTCGAGGACATCCGGCAATGACAGCACAGGAGTAGTGCCGCCCGCTTCGTCTTTTTTCTCATTGTCACTCGCGGCGTCATTCTTAGTTTTGGTCCGCTTCGCCATGATGCAGTCTCCACCTTTGTAAGATGTTGCAAAAATTCAGTAGGCAAAAATCTCCTTGCCGTTGTGTTGAGAAATTAAGTCAAACTTGGAGGGAATGGATTTGATTATTGTTTGATGGAAATAATTATCGTTTTGATAACGTCGGTCACCCAGCAATTCGACGGGTGCGCGGACAGTAAAATTTCGGGTCAGGGCAATTTGGCCCGGGGCGATATTTTTAGAATCAAATTCAGTATTGATATTGATTATATTTGAGAGTCCAAGTGGGGCCATAGTGTCAATCTGTCAATTCTATTGTTCAATATTCTTCCCCCCGGTATCTTGGTGACTTCGCTCCCCCTCGATCGTGACAATGCGTTAGACTTAAACGCAATGTATTTTACTAATTCAGAGTTGTTACGCTAACCCATTTTGTGACTATGACTAGTCAGGAAAATCCCTGACTCAGATGGTTGGTGTTTCTCATCACTTTGATGAAAATAGTTTAGCCCAAGAAATTTCGCAACTGATAGCAGAATTTTCTATATAACTGTGAACTGGTGTGAACAGAACGTAAAATATAGAGTGTGTTTGTTGATATCAAAGAATGAATTTCAGAATATTAAAGTCCCGTATCATTCGGTGCTCGTCGTTGCTCGAAAAGAAACCGAGTTACTCACGGGTTATCCAAATCGCAGTCAGGTCATCGGGCAGTGGCAGTTCCACGGTCTTGTAAAAGTCATCCAGCAACGCATCTAAAGATTGTTCAGGATTATCCTTTAATGCACGCTCGACCAAATCACGAAGTTCGCCGGATCCGATCACATCTGCGTCAATGCGTTCAACTTCAATGAGCGCATCACTATACATGAAAAGAAAATCATGTTGGCCGAAGGCAACGTCGTGATCGATGTAGTCGGCATCGGGATTGATCGCTAACGGAAATCCGGTGCCGTCCCCATACATCGTTCGAATAGCGGGGGCCGCACTGCCAAGTATGGGGTCCGGACAAGCGGCGCTTGCGTAGGTAAGGGTCTCATGTTTGACATCAATTATGCCATAAAACATTGTTGCAAACTGGCCGATGGCCAAGACACCTGAGAGTTTTTTGTTAAGCGCTGTAAGGTACTCTGCGGGGCTGCACTGTGCGGCAGAAACTTCGTTCATGAGGGAATGAACGCGAAACGTATTCAGTGCAGCAGATACACCGTGGCCGACCAAATCAGCGACAAATACACTAAATCTGACGTCGTCGATTTGGCGCGCGCCCCAGAAATCACCACCGAGTTCAGATGACGGGCGAAAATGTGACTGTAGGTTGCATCCGTAGCGTGATTTGATCGCCTCAATTTCTTCTTGATTTGGCATCAGGCCTTCTTGCATGTCGCGCGCCAGGTCCAATTCGGCACTCATTCGGTCCTGATAGGTCTCTAAAGTCCGAAACAATTGCTGACGTTCAAGAACATCCTGTACCCGTTCCACCATAAGTTCAGCATCCAGTGGTTTGGAAATCAAGTTCGTTGCGCCAGCGCGAAGAATTCGATTTCTGTCTTCATGGTCATCTCGTGCTGTTGAGACAAGGATTGGCAAATCAGATAAATTCAATTTATTGCGGACTTGATCAAGAACATAAAACCCATCTTTGACAGGCATGTTGATGTCCAGAATGACACAGTCAGGATTGAGGGCTTCAATTTTACGCACGGCGTCGTCGCCGTCGCCTGAAAATTCGATATTCATGAAACCTGCTCCATTCAGATAAGCAGAAATCATCATTCGAATGAGTTGGTCATCATCAACAATCAGGATCAGATTGTTCTTGATGTCGCTAACGCCATTATCGAATTTTGCTGACAAAAGTGATCCTCCAATTTAAATCACCATACAGCACGATCCAATTAATTTCGATTGGTCAAATTTATTTTTTTCTTTTGGTCAATACGCTGAAATTAGCGGCAAGTTGGTATCGGTCTTAAATCTATATTAACCATAAATTTGTAAAATTTCCCTCATTCAGTTTTGTGGGGACGTTTATGAAAGCTATGGGTGTTGATCAAGAGCGATTGACAAAAGTCTGGTCGCTCACGCAATCAGATAAAGATGGTGAAGCTCTGGCGGCATTTCGAACGGCAGAAAAAATGCTGGCGCGATCAGGTATTGCTCTGCCAGATTTGATAAATTCATCAGACAACGACGGCTCGCGGCCCTTATCTGAGGCGCGCAGAAACCCTGAAAACGATAAACTGGTACATCAAGTTCACGCCTTGGCCAATCAGGTTAACCTGTTAAAAGCGGAATTAGCGGTTGAGCGCGACGGCGCAATTGATTTAGCCCATCAAATTTCAGTGCTGCAGGATAGTTTGCACAAAAAAAATGAAGAGGCCAAACGCTGGCGTGAGTACGCCTGGAATATTTTGTGGGATAAGGAAAGTTGATTTCATAAGCTCCTTGAACTCTAAGGCGGGGCCTGGCTATCTTTAATACACGTTTACGCAGTTCAAACTTCAGATATACTCGACCGTGTTATGGCTCTATGGTTACGCAGGCTGAGAGGTCATGTAAAACACCTGATGCCCGGCAATAAAAGCGGGATAATTTATGGAATTTCACATTACGGAAAACGGATCTCAGGTTGATGTGAGATTGGTTGGAAAATTTACAATAGATGATGCCGGTGAATTTCGCGGTATTTTTGATTGGGAAAACGATGCGCAGAACCGTTCGATAATTCTTGATTTATCGAAGCTGGACTCTATCGACTCCGCTGGTCTGGGGATGCTGCTTTATGCGAACTCGAAATCTGAAGACAATAATTGGAAACTGTCTCTGACCAACCCCGTCGGCCAAGTAGAAAAGATGTTGCGCTTAAGTCGGATAGACGAAGTGATCGATATTTCCGAATAGTGGATTGTGATCTATTCCACCCAAATGATGAATGGCGGAGGGAGCGGGATTCGAACCCGCGAAACAGTTACCCGTTTACACGCTTTCCAAGCGTGCGCCTTCAGCCACTCGGCCACCCCTCCGCAGGGAATATCAGGCAATACTCTATACTCGGCGCGCAACCTAGCGGAGGTTTGCGGGGACTTCAACCGCTTTAGTGAACCTGCAACAACAAAAAATAATCGACCTCGCGCTTTGAGATTGATGTATTAGAATAGAGCCATGCGTATTGCGTTTTATCTAGGTTGGGTATTGTTAATTTGCGCCTTTATTGCGGCGGCGGCTGAACAGGTCGTTCGTTTGTATCCAGGGGCCTCGGCAATGCTGACACCAGCTTATGATTTGTGGTACACGCTGTCGCCAGGAAGCCTGACCGTTATACAAATCAGAATAGAGCGGGTGGCCTTATTTCTTTGGGATCCGCTGCTAACCACTGTCCTCGCTTTTCCGGCATGGCTTCTGTTCGGGATGCCTGGGGTTGTATTGACCTGGAATTGCCGTCCGGGGAGATTAATGACGGCAGAACAACGCGAAGAGTATCGCAAGTACGTTGAGACGTTGTTCCTGTATGATGAACTGGCCAAAGAATCAAAAGCGCAAGGGCATGCCACGGGATATGATGACATGTCTCCCGATCACGGCGGGCATGATGCATTGGATGCCGCTGAGCGCGCCGCTGCCCTGTCCGATGACGATTTAATCGAACTCGTGATCGCGGCCCGAAAAAATAACGATGCGGCTCCGAAACTGGATTAAATCGCTTTAATCGTCTGACGTTTTGAGGGCGGCAAGGAAGGCCGATTGCGGGATTTCCACATTGCCAAACTGGCGCATGCGTTTTTTGCCCTTCTTCTGTTTGTCCAAAAGTTTGCGTTTACGCGAAACATCACCGCCGTAACACTTGGCGGTCACATCCTTGCGCATCGCGCTGACCGTCGTTCGGGCAATAACATTGCCGCCAATCGCGGCTTGAATAGCAATTTTGAACATTTGGCGCGGAATCAGGTCTTTTAAGCGCTCGCAGATTTGACGGCCGCGCGACGACGCGTGGCTTTCATGGACAATGAAGGACAAAGCGTCGACAACTTCCTGGTTCACCAAGATGGCGACTTTTGCCATTTTGCCTTCTTGATAACCTGTCACCTCATAGTCGAAGCTGGCGTATCCCTTGGATACCGACTTCAGTCGATCGTAAAAATCAAATACAATTTCGTTCAGCGGCAGGCGATAGACGACCATTGCACGAGAGCCAACGTACGTAAGTTCAATCTGCTCGCCCCGCCGATCCTGGCACAATTTCAGAATGCCGCCGAGAAATTCATCAGGGACCAAAATGGTTGCTTTGATCCATGGTTCTTCAATGTAATCAATTCGGGTTGTATCGGGCATGTCGACCGGGTTGTGCAGCTCGAACATGTCGCCCTTAATCAGGTGAATGCGATAAACCACAGAAGGCGCGGTGGTAATCAAATCGAGGTCAAATTCACGCTCAAGGCGTTCCTGGACAATCTCAAGATGGAGCAAACCCAAAAATCCACATCTATACCCAAGGCCAAGCGCGGCGGAACTTTCCACTTCGTAATGGAAACTGGCATCATTCAAGTGCAGTTTTTCGAGAGAATCACGCAACTCTTCATATTGTCCTGAATCAACTGGGAACAGGCCGCAAAATACAACGGGAATTGAGGGTTTAAACCCAGACAGGGGTTCGGTCGCTGAATTGCGTTCCGTCGTGATGGTATCGCCGACAGACATGTCTGCAACGGTTTTGATAGCGCCGGTAAAATAACCGACTTCACCCGGTCCAAGTTGGTCAACTTTTGAAGGTTTGGGCCGAAAACAACCGACCTGATCAACGCTATAGGTTGCGCCGCTCGCCATCATCTTGATTTTCATGCCCTTTTTGAGCACGCCGTCTTTGATTCTGACAAGGATCATTACGCCGAGATAAGGGTCATACCAACTGTCGACCAAGAGTGCCTTTAAAGTGGCGTCAGCATCCCCGGTAGGCGCAGGAAGATCGGATACAATCGCCTCCAGAACGCCGTCAACCCCGACACCTGTTTTGGCGGATATTTCGAGAGACTCTGACGTATCCAACCCGATAACTTCTTCGATCTGCTGTTTAATGCGCTCCGGCTCAGACGCTGGCAAATCGATTTTGTTTAATACCGGTATAATTTCGTGATCGTTGTCCATCGCGAGGTACACGTTGGCTAAGGTTTGCGCCTCAACACCCTGCGTTGCATCCACCACGAGAAGTGATCCTTCGCAGGCAGCGAGTGATCGAGAGACTTCATAGGTGAAATCGACATGACCAGGCGTATCCATCAAGTTTAGGATGTAGGTTTCGCCATCCTTGGCTTTGTAGTTCAGGCGAACAGTCTGTGCTTTGATCGTAATCCCGCGCTCGCGCTCGATATCCATCGAGTCGAGGACTTGCTCTTTCATTTCGCGCTGGCTGAGGCCTTCGCACAGTTGAATTAGCCGGTCAGCCAAGGTCGACTTACCGTGATCAATATGGGCAATGATGGAAAAATTGCGAATTTTTGATATATCTGTCGTCATAAGCAAGGCTATCTATCACCCAAGCTCGGAAGGCTCAATGGAATTAGCGTATTTGCCTGACGGATTTCGTTGATAAGGGCCTATTTGATGATCAAACGCAAAAAATGGTCGAAAAACATGGAAGTGCAATTTTTTTGGGAGCGGGGAGAAAATTTCATAGCGGTCTGGAAATGATCCGTTTATGCTGGCCTGCAAAGAGTAATTCGTGACCAATCGGGAGCCCATTGATGGAGATGTTTCTTAGTTTTGTAGCAATTGGCATTTCCATTGCTGCAATATGGATGGTCAGCCATTCGTCTAAAAGTTCAGAAGGCGGGTTTAATGCGTTCTTGCAAAGCGCCCGCAATGAATTAAACACGGCAAAATCTGACATCGATAAAAATCTGTCCGAGACGATAACGCGCCTAAATGCTGTCGGTGAAATCATTGAGGAAATTAACGCTAATTCTTCAGCCACCAATACAAATCTCAGTGATTTGCGGGCTGAAGTTAATGCACTGCGTCATGATCTTGATGCGCTTGATGCTAGTATACCAAAACAATACCGTAATCTGCCCCGAAAGTCTTCGGGTAACCTTCATCATTAAGTCGACCCGTTGTTGAGTTTCGGTTTTTTCTTAGCCACCTAACGGGGATACACCAATCACCGGTTCGTGCAGATATAACACGGCGATATACAACACTAATCCCGCAGTGATCCTGATCCAACCAATCTCAGTCAGGGTTATCGCCAATGGGGCCTTGGCCGCCATTTTATTATTCAGGGCGTCCCAAGCCTTTCGTCCCATAGCCAGCTCGCGGCGACGTTCCAAAGTACACGGACCCAACGCCGAGAGCAGCGTCAGTAGGCCAAACAGTTTCATGCCGATGTTTATAGAAAAAGGATTGGGTGACGTTAAGCCGACAACAATTAAGAGGCAGGCGACGGGCATAACCAAGACGGGCATAACCAATACGACGACCCAGCGTTCCCAAGGGTAAAAGGGCCAAAATTGTATATACGGGGCATTCAAATAGGCGACAAATACCCAAATTGTGACACCGACGCTGATTACAGAAAATATTAAAAAATATACGGGGCGGCCAATTTGGGAAATCAAGCCCGTCCGCAACGGACGAATTGCTGGCAGCAAATGAGTTATCAGAAATAGACCGATGGCAGCGAAAAATTCAATCATACCACCGCGATACCCAAGATTTTAAGGTTTCGAATGCGTGAATTTACGCGGGGCGCGGTCCGCCTAGCGCATTAAGTTCATCAATTCGCCGATTAAGGCCGGTCAGATATTCAATCTTTTTGAATGGCCGCCGACATACCATACAAATCACTGGACCGAATGGGTCTGCGTCTGGGTCGAATCCGCCTGGCAACATATTTTGATATTCGCCGCAGTCCGGACAGGCTACTGGCACAACTTCTCTGCTCATAATGGCACCCACTATTAATAACCCAAACTATTTAGGGTTTTTCTGTGGAGGGTTCAAGAGCCGTATGCCCCATTGCCCGTTTTCGTCAAATTATTCGTAACTATCTTCAACAGGTTTGCATATGGCAAATTCGAATATGTTTAATGACGTTGCTGTATCAGTGCGGTATCGATGAGCGGTAAATAGCAAATGGAGGCGACGAAAGAATGATTCCTGTACTGACGACTGAACGGCTGACGATGCGCGCGCCCTGCGAAGAAGATTTCCCGGTTTATGAAGCATTTTACGCAGATCCTGAAGTGTCTCATTTTTATGGAGGGCCGCTTCGGTCTGATATGGCCTGGAAGCGTCTTGCCGCTGAGCGCGGACATTGGGACCTTAAAGGGTACGGCATGTGGGCACTTGAAAACATATCTGATGGCCAAATGATTGGCAGTTGCGGGTTTTGGTGGTCAACGGGTTGGCCACGCCGCGAACTAACATGGTGGTTATCGGGTGCCGGGCGCGGCCGAGGACTCGCAACTGAAGCCTCCAATGCCGCAATCGCGTATGGATACGACACGCTTGGGTGGGATTTGGTTGAGACGCATATGGATGATAACAATGAAGCCGCGCGGCGCCTGGTTTTACGCCTTGGCGGAAAATTAATTGCACGTGAACCGTTTCCCGATGGTCGCGACCGGGACATATTTTCATTGCCTAAGGCATGAATACAAAAAATACGGTGCATCACTGAACTCATCGTATCCTCGCGCTTGGCAGGTCCGATGGAGAGTGTTAAACCCCACATCTAACCATTAAACTAGAAAATGCGTTAGGAGAGAATTCATGAACCCCACTGACCGAATTTTTGTTGCCCTCGATACTACCGACGTGGACAAAGCAATCAGATTGGCTGATCATCTGAATGGTTTGGTTGGTGGAATAAAGGTTGGCAAAGAGTTTTTCACAGCGAATGGCCCGCAAGCGGTCGCCCGTTTGTCGGAAAACGGCATGCCGGTGTTTCTTGACCTGAAATTCCATGACATTCCAAACACCGTCGCCAGCGCCATTCGCGCCTCCGCCGCCGTCAAACCGTTCATGGTTAATGTCCATGCGTCGGGTGGTGCGGCAATGTTGAAGGCGGCTGCCGAAGCGGCGAATGAAATGCTTGGAAAAAAGCCGCTGCTGATCGCTGTTACGGTGTTAACGTCGCTTGGAGATGATGATCTTCACGCAATGGGGGTATCGGGCAGCGCAGAGGAACAGGTTTTGCGGCTCGCCAGACTGACCAATTCGTGTGGTCTGGACGGGGTTGTTTGTTCGGCCCGCGAAGTGACGGCGTTACGAAATGCGCTAGGGGACGATTTTAAACTGGTTGTGCCCGGTATTCGGCCATCATGGGCTGCTGCCGATGATCAGAAACGCATCGTTACGCCTTCGGACGCGGTTAAAATGGGGGCCGATTATCTTGTCATCGGCCGGCCCATAACCTCAGCCTCAGATCCCGTTGATGCCGCGAAACGGATCGCCGAAGAGTTGTCTGCGCTTTAAGTTCAAGCGCTATTCTCTATCCGGGATACAAATCCCGGATTCCTTCAGAAACCAATCTCTAAACGTTCGAAGCACAGGGTCATCGCTGCGCTCGGTTGGGTACACCAAGTGGAACGCGTATTGACTTGGTACGGTGATATCAAAAGGGGCGACCAGCACGCCCTTGTCGATGTCACTTTGGACCAAAGCGCGCCGCCCGAGCGCCACGCCCTGTCCTTCTATCGCCGCCTGCATGACCAGGCTGTCGTCGGAAAAAACCGGACCTTTTTTGATCTCGACATTCTTTAATCCAACCGCATCAAACCAAGGTTGCCAACTCTGCCTGTGATCGTGATGCAGTAGTGTATGGCGGCGCAGGTCTTGCAGAGATTTCAGAGGTTTTGGGCCATCTAATAACGCCGGACTGCAGATCAGGACCAATTCGTCCGAAAACAATTTGTGGCAGGTCAGGCCCGGGTAACGGCCAAGGCCATCGCGGATGGCCATGTCGACGTTTTCCACATCAAAATTGACGAGTCGCACCGTGGTGCAGGTGTTGATTGTGATATCGGGATAAAGGTCGTTAAAGCGGGACAAGACCGGGATAAAAAGTTTGATGGCAAACAAAGGTGTGACACTGACATTCAGTGTGCTCGGACCGCATCGTCGTTTGGCAATCCGCGTCGCCTCTGATATTTGCGCCAGCGATTGGCGTATGGCGGGTAAATATTCACGCCCAAAGACAGTCAGTTTAATTTGGGTCTGCGTTCTGTCGAACAATTCGTTTCCCAGTAAATCTTCGAGTTTCTTGATTTTCTGACTGATTGCCCCTGGCGTCAGGCTCAATTCATGGGCGGCGTCCTTGAAACTCATGTGGCGCGCTGCCGCGTCAAAGGCCTGAAGGGCAAAGATTGATGGCAGTGAGTATCCCATATCAGTTTAGTTTTCCTAATCCGTTGCAATAGAAATGATGCTTTGTACCGCTTAGCAACTATGTTTATTTCCTAGTATCACATTTAAGATATAGAAAATCTACACTCATAAATAGTAGCGGGAAGATTGTTTATGCCTCAAGAAAATTCGAATTCTGCCAAATGGTTTATTGTTGTCATCGGTTTCGTTGTTTTAAGTCTGACGTTTTCGACCCGCTCGACCCTTGGTCTCGTGATGCCCTTGTGGCGCAGTGAGTTTGGCTGGTCTCAAACCTTCATTTCCTCAGGCGGAGCAATTGCCCTGATCGTTATGGCTGTGGTCGCCCCGTTCGCCGGACGGTTCGTCGATAAATATGGTGCCCGCAGTGTTATCATTGGCGGTATGGGATTGGTTACCCTGGCCATGGTTCTGTTGTCACAAATCGGATCCCAGTGGTCGTTTCTGTTTGCGTTTAGTGGTATTGCCGGTGTGGGGTTTGGCATCACTGCGATCCACGTCATCGCGACCGCAGTGGCTCCCCTATTCAAACGCCGCCAGGGCTTGGCAATTGGCATTGCAACAGCGGGGGCATCCGCCGGTCAACTGTTGGTTATTCCCCTATTTGCCATTGCCTTGAGCTATGTTGGCTGGCGCAATGGGTACATCATGCTGGCGTTCTCCGGGTTATTGGTGCTGCTTTTAGCGTTGTTCTTTATGCCTCGATATCATGCTGGAGAAACAAAGGTTGAGGAGTCAAAATCCGCCGCGCCGCCGCTTGGCCCGTAACTTGTAAAGCTGCTCAAAAGTCCGGTGTTCCATGCTCTGTTCTGGGGGTTTTCGCTATGTGGATTTACCACAGTGGGGGTTATCGAGACCCATCTTCTTCCCTATGCGGCGGCCTGTGGTTACCCGCCCTTAACCAGCGCAACGGCGTATGGGGTCTTATCGGCTTTTAACATGCTCGGGATGATCCTGGCGGGATACCTCGCGGACCGTATTAACCGACCCATATTGCTTGCTGGGATCTATTTTTTCCGCGGTCTCAGTTTGATTTTATTGATGTACATCGCTGACGACTTAGCGCTCCTGTTTATTTTTGCCGTCGCCTTTGGATTGTTTGATTACGCAACGGTGCCGGTCACCTCAAGCTTGGTGGACAGTCACATCGGGATAAAAACTATGGGCCTGGTGATGGGGCTATTGGCATCTGGGCATGCCTTGGGCGGTGCGATCGGGGCCTTTCTCGGCGGCGTTCTGTTTGACCTTTTCGCCACCTATAACGAGATGTGGATCGCCGCTGTGGTGCTGGCCATGATGGCGGCAGTCATTTCACTGGTCATCAAGGAAAACCGGCACATCGCGCCTGAAGGCGATTTAGTCTTGGCAAGTGGGGTCTGATTTCGCTATGTGATGACCAGTGGTTGACGCGTGAAAAGGTCTATGCATGCTGGTCGAGGTTAAAATTTGTGGTCTGAAGACCCCTGATGCCGTTGATGCCGCCGTCGACGCGGGGGCGGACATGGTTGGGTTTGTATTTTTTGGACGGTCCCCAAGAAACATTGATATTACCTTAGCCTCCGATTTGATGGCACGCGTTCCGAAGGGCATTACCAAAGTTGCCTTAACCGTTGATGCGGATGACATGTTACTGGCGGATATTACCGAAAATACCTCGGTTGACCTGTTGCAATTGCATGGTTCAGAATCCCCTGCGCATGTGGCTGATTTAAAAAAGCGCTTTGGATTGCCGGCGATGAAGGTGTTTCCAATCTCTGCCGCAGGTGATCTTACCGCGACTAAAGCTTATGAGGACATCGCCGACATCCTGATGTTTGATGCCAAACCGCCGAAAGATGCGACCCGGCCAGGCGGAAACGCAGTCGTGTTCGATTGGACTCTATTGCGGGGTTTCACGTCCCCCAAACCATGGATGCTCGCCGGCGGTTTAACGCCGGAGAACGTCGCAGACGCGGTGCGTATTAGTAGCGCCAAAATAGTCGATGTTTCGTCCGCTGTTGAAGATGCACCGGGGATCAAGAATCCAGATAAAATCAGGGCGTTTATTGCGGCGGCGAAGGACGCTTGACCCTTAACATTGTCCCGCAACAATTTGTTCCATTTTTTTGCAGTTTTTCCCGGTCTGTTGTGGTTTAGTGTCGCGCTCACCGGGAGATACATGTTCTCGGCGAGAATAGTTTTAAATTTGTAAGGCCAGAGACAAGGTTATGGAAAAGCTCAACACCTACCGTGCCGGCGCTGATGAAGGCGGGCATTTCGGAATTTATGGCGGCCGTTACGTCGCTGAAACCCTGATGCCGCTTGTTCTGGCTGTTGAAAAAGCCTGGAATGAGGCTAATGAGGATCCTGAGTTTTGGGCTGAATTCCACCACCTGATGAAACACTACGTTGGCCGCCCAAGCCCACTGTATTTTGCTAAACGCCTGACCGAGCATTTCGGCGGGGCGAAAATCTATTTCAAACGCGATGAGCTTAATCATACGGGCGCCCATAAAATCAACAATACCATTGGTCAGATCCTGTTGGCTCGTCGCATGGGCAAAAAACGAATTATCGCCGAAACGGGCGCTGGACAGCATGGTGTTGCGACGGCGACGGTATGTGCTTTGTTTGGGCTTCCATGCCATGTCTATATGGGCGCCACTGATGTTGAGCGTCAGTCTCCCAACGTCTTTCGCATGAACATGCTGGGTGCTGAGGTGCATCCTGTCACTTCCGGTACCGGCACCCTGAAAGACGCCATGAACGAGGCGCTGCGTGACTGGGTATCAAACGTAGAGGATACGTTCTACATCATCGGGACCGCCGCTGGCCCGCATCCTTATCCAACTTTGGTGCGCGATTTCCAGTGCATCATCGGCAACGAAGTGCGCGAACAGATGCAGGAGGCCGAAGGTCGGTTGCCGGACAGCCTGGTTGCCTGCCTTGGCGGCGGCTCCAACGCCATTGGCCTGTTTCATCCCTTTCTCGATGACAAAACGGTCAAAATTATTGGCGTAGAAGCTGGTGGGCACGGTGTTGACACAGACGCGCACTGCGCTTCCTTAACCGGTGGAAAACCTGGCGTCCTCCATGGCAACCGCACCTATTTACTGCAAACCGATGATGGCCAGATCATTGATGGGCATTCGATTTCCGCTGGCCTTGATTACCCAGGCATCGGCCCCGAACATTCCTGGCTTCGCGACACAGGCCGGGTTGATTATGTTTCGGTTACGGATACCGAAGCGCTTGAGGCGTTTCAGCTGTGCACCAAAAAAGAAGGCATAATCCCGGCGCTTGAGCCGAGCCACGCGCTTGCCCACGTTGGTAAGATTGCCGGAGATTTACCGAAAGATCATTTGCTCGTGATGAATTTGTGCGGACGTGGCGACAAAGATATTTTTGCCGTCGCCAAACATCTTGGCATGAACATTACCGGAACGGATCAGGGGTAAGAAAAATGACAAAATCACCAAATACCCTGCCCGAAACGCGGATCGCCAGACGTTTCGCCAAACTTAAAGATGAAGGCCGCGCCGGTTTTGTCACCTTCTTGACCGCCGGGGATCCCGACCTCGAAACGGCGACGGAAATTATGATGGGCTTGCCTGGCGCCGGTGCTGATCTGATCGAGATTGGCATGCCGTTTTCCGATCCCATGGCCGACGGCCCGGCCATTCAGGCCAGCTCACTCAGGGCCCTGAAAGGCGGTATGACGCTGATCAAAACCCTGGACGTCATCCGCAAGTTTCGTGAGCAAGATAACGATACACCGGTGATTTTGATGGGTTATTACAACCCGATATATATCTACGGTGTGGATAAGTTTCTGGCCGATGCGTCCGGTTTGGTAGATGGCTTGATCATGGTAGATCTGCCACCTGAAGAAGAGGAAGAGCTTTGTCTTCCTGCCCTAAGTGCCGGGGTTAACTTTATCTATCTGACCGCACCGACGACCCATGATAAACGTCTGCCACGTGTTCTCGAAAACGCTTCGGGTTTTGTTTATTACGTCTCGATTACCGGAATTACCGGAACCGCGGCGGCAGCAGCCTCAGACGTCGGTGAGCAGGTTGGCCGGATCAAGCGCCATACCGACCTGCCGGTTGCTGTTGGTTTTGGCATCAGAACCCCACAGCAGGCCGCAAACATTGCCAAAGTTGCTGATGCTGCGGTGGTGGGATCAGCATTGGTCGATGTAATCACAGCCAATTTAGACGACCATAATATAGCACTTCCGGGTTTACCTCAGAAGGTATTGGCCCTTGTCAGTGAATTGGCAACGGGTGTAAGAAGCGTCGCTAAAGGCTGATTTATCTGTTTCAATCTGGCAAAACTGATCTGGTCTATGAACGCCAAAAAGGAGAGCAAGGTTTGAACTGGCTCAAAAACTTCGTCCCACCAAAACTGCGCAATCTTGTTGGGGTAAAAAAGGACATTCCTGACAATCTCTGGCATAAATGCCCGGGATGTACCCAGATGATTTTCCATCGTGATCTGGAAACCAATAAACACGTTTGCCAACATTGTGGACATCATCTGCGTCTGCGCGCCGAACAACGCCTCAAAATGATTTTTGATAATGAAGAATTTGCAATCCTTGCGCTGGCCGCGCCGCTCGCCGATCCCCTTAAGTTTCGTGATCTGAAGAAATATACCGACAAAATCAAAGACGCCCGCAGCAAAACAGGGGATCAGGATGCCCTGAAGGTTGGGTTTGGTGATATTGGTGGGCACAAAGCCGTTGTAGCGGTTTTTGATTTTGCTTTTATGGGTGGGTCCATGGGTATGGCGGTTGGTGATGGTCTGGTGACAGCAGCCCGGCGTGCCGTTTCCGAAGGTGTGCCGCTTGTTGTCATGCCGTCGTCCGGTGGGGCGCGTATGCAGGAAGGCATATTGTCCCTGATGCAGATGACCCGCACGACCATCGCCGTCGAAGAGGTCAAAGAAGCCGGACTGCCGTATATTGTTGTGCTGACCGACCCGACCACCGGCGGCGTTACCGCATCGTTCGCAATGCTGGGCGATATTCAGATTGCCGAACCTGGTTCCCAGATCGGTTTTGCCGGCAAACGGGTAATTGAGCAAACCATCCGCGAAACTTTACCCGAAGGCTTTCAGCAGGCGGAATATTTGCTCGACCATGGCATGGTCGACATGGTCGTTCATCGCCAAGATTTGACTGAAACACTGGCCCGCATCATTGGTTTGCTGATCAATTCTTCTGCCGAACCCGTACCATCGGTAAGTGACGATGTGCCGCCGCCCGTTGAAGCGCCATCAGAAGGCACTGCGGAAGTCACCGCCAGCAACGGTTAATGATGGGTGACATTTCGGCCCATACAGATGTCATTCTCGAGAGGCTGAGTGGCCTGCACCCCAAATTAATTGATCTTTCCCTAGTCCGGGTTGAGCGCCTACTCAAGGTTCTTGGCGACCCGCAGGACTGTCTTGCGCCAACGGTTCATATCGCCGGAACCAATGGTAAAGGTTCAACCGTCGCCTTTTTGCGGGCCATTCTGGAAGCTGCTGATCAACGGGTTCATGTCTATACATCGCCTCATCTGGTGCGTTTTAACGAACGCATTCGCCTCGCGGGGGAGCTTATCACTGAAGATGCACTCAGCGAACTTCTGGAAGCCATTGAGCAGGCCAACGCGGGCGAGAACATAACCTTTTTCGAGATCACAACGGCTGCCGCCTTTGTCGCTTTTGCCAGCGTGCCGGCTGATATTGTGTTGCTGGAAACCGGCCTCGGTGGGCGCCTCGATACAACCAATGTGATCAAGGCCCCGGCGGTAACGGTATTAACACCCATATCGCATGATCATCACCAGTTTCTTGGCACCACGTTAAGCAGCATCGCCCGTGAGAAGGCAGGCATCCTCAAACCAGGCTATCCGTGCGTAGTCGCCCGCCAACCCATTGAAGCTATGGAAACGATCCAAGCCCGAGCAATCGAGCTGGGCTGTGCCCTATACGTCCAGGATGAGGATTGGTCGGTTCGTGCTGAAGGTGAGCAACTTATTTATGAAGGTCCGCGCGGGGTGCGAGCATTACCAAAACCGGCCCTGCCCGGAGCCCATCAAGTGAACAATGCCGGCCTCGCCCTGGCGGCGCTCGATCGTCTACCCCGGTTTCCGGTAAACGACGATACCGCAGCCAAAGGACTTCAAAACGCGAGTTGGCCTGGTCGTCTTCATCACCTGACAACAGGCCCGTTGGTTGATTTGATGCCGGATGGCTCAGAGCTTTGGCTCGACGGCGGTCATAACGCGTCGGCAGGGGAGGCCATTGCCACCTTTGCCAAAACAAACTGGACGGACAAACCGCTCTATCTTATCGGCGGCATGCTGAATTCTAAAAATTGCGATGATTTTCTGCGCCCACTCGTCGCCGTTGGTGATACCTTATCCGCTGTTGCCATCCCGTTTGAGGAGAACACGGTGAGTGCTCCTGATTTGGCCGACATTGCCCGTAGCGTTGGTTTGGTGGCAAACAATCAAACTTCGGTTGTTGAGGCCCTTAAAACCTTGCCGCTGTATCCAAATAAGCCCGCTCGCGTGCTCATATGCGGCTCGCTTTATTTGGCCGGAACGGTACTTGCCGAAAACACGTAAAGTTTAGGTGCACATCATGCACCCCACGCGCTAGAGTATGGGAAAATTAGAGGAGTGCTTAAATGATCGTCGAGCAAATCTGGACCGGCAATGCGTATCGTAATTTTAACTACCTGATCGCCTGCCCGGAAACGGGTGAAGCCCTGGCGGTCGATCCGCTTGATCACAAAAAATGTCTGGCCCTCGCCGCCGATAAGGGCTGGACTATTACTCAGATCCTCAACACCCACGAGCACGGTGATCATACCGGCGGTAATGGTCCTGTTGTCGAGGCCACTGGGGCAAAAATTCTCGCTCATAACAATGCGAAAAACGCGATCCCGAACATGTCGGTCGGACTTGGTGCCGGAGATATTGTCAAAGTCGGCCGCACGGTTGAGCTCGAAAGCCTCGACACCCCCGGCCACACGATGAGTCATGTCTGCCTGATTTCGCGCACCGACCAACCGGCGTTATTTTGCGGTGATACGTTGTTTAATGCTGGTGCCGGCAACTGCCATAATGGCGGGCATCCCAATGAACTCTACCATACCTTCGCCACTCAATTGGCGATCTTGCCCGATGAGACCCTAATTTATCCGGGCCACGATTATTTCTCCAATAACCTTGAATTTACCCTTGACCGCGAACCCGATAATAACCGCGCCAGCGAACTGTTATCCTCTGTTGAACGTCAGAACACCGATACCGCCATGGTCTCAACCCTGGCATTGGAAAAAGAGGTAAACACATTTTTTCGTCTTCATAGCCCAAGCGTTCACAAACGCCTGCGCGAGACGTTTACAGACCTTCCCGATGTGCTGGATGATAAAACGGTATTTCTGAAGCTTCGAGAACTTCGAAACAGCTGGTGAATCAGAAACGCGCGTTATCGTCCGGATATTTATATACCAATTCTGCGTAAATCAATTGATCAAAAATCCTCCTCAGATATGACGGCGTTTTTGAATTGACTTCGAGCTTGGGAGTGAAATAGTTGGGCTCGCTTTCAATAATGAGGTCGCCGTGAGTTTCTCCGCTATTCGAATTAATAACATTGTCGCGGAAGCGCGTGCGCATCTGAACAATAATCGTCTCCAGGATGCCGACAAGATAATCAAACAGAGTTTGATGGAATTTCCTAAGAACGCTGACCTGTTATTTGCTGCGGGTGAAATTTCTATCAATTTGGAGCAGTTTGATAGGGCATTAGTTCATCTGGAAAGTGCCATGCGGGCGGCGCCGAACCGGGCTGACATCCGGCTGAAGCTTGGAGTGGGGTATCAGGCATTCGGCCGTATCGATGATGCAATCCAATGTTATCGATACGCCTGTCAATTGGACGCTACTTTGGCTCAGGCGTACGTTAATCTTGGGTATGCGCTCCGGGCTCAGGACAAATTATTCGAGGCAGGGGATGCCTTTCGTGTAGCGGTTGAGCTAGACCCTGATCATATAGCGGCTGTTCAGGGGCTCGCCGGAATTCTTGGACGTGCCATAACGCCGGAATATTCCACAACGATATCGGATCTATTGGTGCAGCTATTTAACTCACCATATGCAAATTACGGCGATATGGCCCCATCGGCGGCATGCCAACTTATACATCTGTTTGGCATTCAGGATAATGGTGATACGGCGCAAAAATTTGATGCCGCCAATCCGCTACTAAGCAATTATCTGCGTAAATGTGTAAATGTCGATCCGATTCTGGAATTCGCGCTTACCAAGGCCCGGCGGGCATTGTTATTCTCCGATAACCCGGATCTAGATATGGCAGTATTACTAGGGATCCAGTGTTTTATAAACGAATATATTTTCTACCAACAGAGTGATGAACGCCAGCAGACTCTTGCCTTGAAACAGGGGCTGGAAACTGCCCTGAAAACCAAAGATGTCTCGGCGCCGTTCGAGTGCAATCTCGCATTGGTGGCCATGTATGAACCCTTGTCGGCGCTCGCGGATAAAGATGTTCTGGTAGAAGATAACGGTCCCAAAATCAGTGTAATTTTTTCTGAACTTATTCAACTGACCGTCGCTAACCCTGTGGAAGAACAGGTTCTTAAAAACGACATTGAGAGTTTTTGCGCAGTAGAAAATGAGACATCACAAAAAGTCCGGTCACAATACGAAGTTAATCCGTTTCCGCGTTGGGTGCACGCCCCAGTTCAATCTCCAGCGCATCCCGGGACTTCTTTGAAAAGGATGTTTCCTTATTTTTCACCGCCGATATTTTTGGCGGAAGATTCGCGTATATTAATTGCTGGGTCTGGAACGGGACAACATGTTGCCCATGTCGCCCTGAAATATCCTGAAGCCAAGATTTTGACCATCGATCTGTCAAAATCTTCGTTGGCTTACGCCATAAGAATGACCCGCAAACTCGGCATCACCAATGTCGAGTTTCGTCATGGCGATATATTACAAGCCGGCGCATTGGACGGGCCGTTTGATATCATTGAGTCAATTGGTGTTTTGCATCATATGGCGAACCCGCTCGACGGGTGGCAGGTTCTTGTTGGTTTGTTGCGTGATAGGGGCATGTTTCGCTGTGGTTTGTATTGTGAACGCGGACGGCAAGGCGTTTTTACCGCGCGGGATATTATCGCCCGTGAAGGTATTGGCAGTAGTGCCGGTGACATTGCGGCGTTTCGACACCGGATTTTTTTTAATCCGCCGCCGGGTGATTTCAGCCGCATCAAGGACCGGGCTGATTTTTATACAACGTCGAATTGTCGCGATTTACTGTTCCATGTCAGCGAAGACAATTATACGCCATTGCGGATAAAAACTGAGATTAGGCAACTCGGATTAAACTTTGTCGGGTTTGAGGAATTTGAGGATCTTGGTATTAATAACCAGTACCGGAAAAAATTCCCCAAAGATCCGAAATTGACCAACCTTCTCAATTGGGAAAAATTAGAAAAATCAGGCATGGAGCCGATGGAAGGGTATGTGTCTTTTGGTGCCAGAAACGGCGGCGCTAACGTACCATCAGATAACTTCATTCCCAGCGGTTGCCGTATAACATCGTGATATTGATCCGGCGATTAACAAACCCTGATTTAAAATCATAGGTATCAGTTTCGTGAAATAGATCTGAATTGAACAAACCGACCCGGTTTTCTGCGTAGGGAATGACCACCGTGCCTTCATCATAGTCTGACAAATACTTGCGAATGTGGCGAGTATCGGCGCTGGTATAGCAAAACACCTTTAAAGTGAGTATACTTAGATATGACCTATTCTGTTGATTTCCGTCGCCATGTCCTTTCTGTCCGTA